>OMGN01000005.1_pt1 | contig 245409 bp, 247 predicted proteins | sample 1674111 | NCBI WGS metagenome assembly OMGN01 (sample SAMEA103958143, study PRJEB25191) | human gut metagenome | biome: human-associated habitat [ENVO:00009003]; feature: intestine environment [ENVO:2100002]; material: feces | place: Germany | collected 2013/2015
GTTGACGCTGTTCGTCCGAAGACAGAAAGTCCCGCTTAAAATCCAGTTTGCCGAGATCGCTATAGTAATAGCGGATAGATTTCATATAATCGCGGTGGAAGCCCGAATGACTCTCGAACAGGTCTGGATACTCAGTCACATCGTATGTTTCTAATAACTTCTTATTAAAGTCAAACGCCTTCCTGGTCCGAGAACCTGCGGTATATTCCTGCACATAGCACAACGCCTGTTTTTCTTTCGGCTCCGACTCATAATTGAGGTGTGACTGAAAAAAGGACCATAAATCAATGGTGTCAGCATCCACAAGCAACGCGAAATTCTTGTTATACCAGCCATTCTCTTGTTGAAACGCCTCCATATAGTCCAAGCCCGTCAGTTCCTGATAACGCTCCATATACCGACGGATCTCCTTTTTGTCGGGCGCCTCCAGACGGTCGACCTGTTCAATGAAGAGATTCCGGTAATCCAGTGGCTCCAACTGTTCTGCCAAGATATCCCATTGCGGATCAAATACATCGAACCGATAAGAGAACTGTAAATTGGCTTTCTGGATCATCCACAATACTGTTTTAGGGTTGGTCGGATTGACCTGTGTGGAGACAGCAGGCCATATCCCCTCATGCCCTTCGTAACGGATGTGAAATTTACGATACATGGAGTAGAGTCTCTCCATGTGGGTGAAAGCCTCGTCCGGCAGCTCCTCGTCCTGATTGAGTGCAGCGATACAAAATTGGGCAGCCGCCTTCTCAGCAGGAATGCCGTTGGGATTAAGCCCAACTGGATTTTGGCAGGGCCAAATCATCCAGGAGTTGGCATACCTGATCTCCAGCGTACTATATCCTGAGTCGATCAACGTCTTGTACAGAGCGGAGCCCTCCTTGCAGAACTGGCCGGGCAACTTCAGCAACGCCCGCAGGACTGCATTGTCTTTCTTCCTGCACTCGGCGATGACCGGCTTATAGTTGCATAGAAGCCAGTCCAGCATACGGCCATTGCCGAGCAGCGGTATGGTCCGATCAACGCCCCACAACCGAGCGATCTGGGGGCGCATTGCAGGAAACTCATCTTCCTGAGGGTCAAATAGGGAGAGGACAAACATAGCATCCTCCGTCCGTTGATACGTATCGCCAGCCAGTTGGGACCGTAACTGCTTACGCTCCATCGGGTCGGTGGTCAGGAGGTAGCGGGCTCCCTGCAGATACAGGTCGTTCCCAGCCTCTTTATCCAGCCTACGTATGAAGTCTTCTCGCTGAGTCCCAACAAACATGGAGTCTGTGAGAAATGGCAGGGCAAATCCAAGAGCCAGCGCCAGCGCACGGAATATTTCTGGTCTGGAGCCGATGCGTTCCTCGAATCGCTCCGTAATCTCGCCGATATAGCGAAGTTCATGCTGGGCAAAATAGGCCCCCGGGTCGTTGCACCTGGAAGCCCATAGGGACTTCTGACTGATAAAACGCGAGTACTCCAGCATAGCGTCCTTGTTGTCGGACATCTTGACCACAAGGGCCAGAAGTGCATTAAAAAGATCTAAGTCGAGGATCTTCTCATAGGCGTCGCAGTGGCTTTGTTCCTTGTCATGACTGCTCATAACTATGTTCTCTCCTTTCTCTGTGCCACCGCTGATACGGCGGCCATTTTTGTGTGCGGTACCGGGCAGTCATGCACCGGCGCACCGTGTCTGTACGCTTGTCCTGTTGTGATCATTGACTCCCTCCTTTTTCTTGATTTGTGGTATTCACGCAGTAGATGCCTGCGGTACCTGAGAGAAATATGGTCGCCGCCACATACTGCATGGCGGCAGACAAAGAAAAAAGCGCCTGAAGATGTTCCTCAGACGCAATTTCACGCATTGGTACTGTAACTAGGCTGCGCAGACATATCTTTTTTTGGCAAAACGTAAAAAGCGTCCAAAGGCAACATGCCTTCAGACGCTTTGAAACACAGAATACTGTAATCGCCAGGGCGATTTCGGATACTTTATGTCAGTATTATACCGCACCTACGGATTGTTTGCAAGGGATTTTCGAACTGAGTCACCAACGTAAAATGCCACATGGCCTTTCTTCCTGCTCCACGGCTTGGGAATCGTGAACCCGATATGTTTCAGAACATCAGCTGCCACCGGCGGGTGGTGATTTTTAATGCTTGTTTTTTCTCAAAGGAAACGCTATAATATGCTCACATAGTATCTGCGGCAGCCTAAGGCAGTCTTAGTTTCCGTGTTGCATAGCGTCCAGAGGTCTTTCTGACCTTTGGGCGCTTTTTTGTTTTCTGGACAAACGAATGCCCCTCTTAAACAGATCTCGCCCATCCTGGGCAAAAGCGTGTGGACTATTCTGGGTTCCACACGTTTTTTTATATAGATATCCCTGCAGCGGAACACCGCAAAAATCAAAAAGGAGATGAAAAGTCATGCAATCACTCGAAAGAATCCCGACACGGCAGAGAGCATCGAAACACGGTGATCCGGAATGAATACCAATTGGATTGGCGTCGCTTTCGTCAGCGAAGAGGTTCCAAACCGAGAACAAGTTGAGGATCAACTTGCGGAGAGGACAGAGGCTCTACGTCAAGAGGCCCAAACTGCTCTGGATGCCTGGCTCAATGAACAAGGCCTGGAACAGGTAATGGGGGTTATCATCCTGAAAAAAACTATTTAAGTCAATCGAGGAGGAACAAACGTGGCTACTTTAATTATCGAGATGGATGGCGGACTGGTCAACGAGGTCTACTCCACCCTTTTGGAGCCGCTCAACATTCAAGTCTACGACACCGATGATAGGCGAGATCCTGAACACGCCTATCTGTATGCCGCCAGTATCTATGCTTTGCAGTTTGGTGGAATGAGGCCCCAATTCCGGAGGGGCCATGACTACTCTGACCGGATTTGGGGGGCGCTGGAGCGCCGGCCAGAGTCCGCTGCCCTAGTCTCAGACCTGCGGCGGGCCGCTTCCCAGGCAGGGATCCAGGCCCAGGCTCAAGATGCGGCTTTCCTTGCCGGCTATCTGGAGGCATTTGGTGAATTCAAGGAGTTCGTCGACTACCTCAGTGCAGAAAAGAAGGTAAACGCAGAATTCCGGCAACAGATCGACAGACTGCTCGACCGGCAGATGGAGAAGTATTTCACCTTCGCCGAGCAAATTAACACCCCGGAGCGGTACGACGGCGGCCATGATGAGACTGCCATCTCAGGGCGAACTCTGGACTGTGAGGGAGGGGCTAAGGATGGTGTTTGAAAATCAGATTTGCGACCGCTGTCATAGGCCTACAGTCACCCGGATCATGTCCATGTTCAATCTGGATACCATGATGCTCTACGAGGTCATCCGGTAATCCGCTACACAAGCCGGGATTGGAGCATCCAGTTCCGGCTCAAAAAAGGAGATTGTATATGAAGACAATCAGTACCGCCTATTATGAGAAAATGGCCGAAGCTAAGCAAACCTTCTGTGCCTTTTGCATGAGAGGGGCTATGCCGTTCCTGGAAGACTGCAAGGACTGCAAGATAAACCGGATGTTCAAGGCAGTTCAGGCAGTCATCAAGGAGGAAACCACACCACAGGATGAAGCTGCGGTTGAGAAGACCCGGAATGCCTACGATGGGATTGACCTTCCAAAAGAGATGATAGAGTCTCTTGGCAGGGGGCCGAGAAATCATGATGGTTTCCGCACAAGCCCAGCATTCCAGCTCTTTATCACCAATGGCGCTTACCCAGACGTGGAGGTACAGCTAATAGAGAGCAAGACTGGATTCCCTGATTTCTCTGGCTCTGAGGAGGAAACATCCAGTCGGTCAACGGTTCACTATTTGAACTACCTCGAAAAAGGAGTTGGCGTTCCGTCTTCCATCCAACTTTGGGACCTTACATATGATACGCTGAAAGACGAACTGAAATCCTTACTGGAGCGGATGTTCAACAGGAGCATCCATCAGTTCTGGGGGATTCAGGCGCTCCCATTCCCGGAGCGGTATTTTATCACAAGTCGGTCTGCAGAGGAACTGGCCGCAGATATGATGAGCGAGGTGGGGGGCTATCAGGCTTCGGACGTGGACGAATATGGCTGTGTGTACAGCCAGGAACACTATGTAGGCTGCCTCAGAAACAGCAATATCACACCACATGGACAGAACACAAGCGGAGAGGTCTACATGAGGCTAGGCAAGTTCCCACTGAAAAATTCCGAAAAATACTTCATCGAGACCCGGTGTACGATTTCTCCGATGTTCATCGACACCCAGCTCGTCAAAGGCAGGGCAGAGGACAGCATTACCAAAAAAATTTATAGCATCATCTGCTATATTGCAGCCCGCGAGATGATGGTGAAAGACACAAATCAAAATTGAAGGAGCGACAAATGACAAATATGATTGCAGTAAAAGTGACATACGATAAGGTGATTCAAATATGAATGAAAAACACTCTGCCGTCTGTTACATCTTCCGGGATGGTGCCTTTTCCCCGATACAGGAAGCCAAGTCGTTTCAAAACGAGTTTGGCTTGGATCTGTTCCAATATAAGGGAGCTATCTATGAAGGCAGGACAGGTTTGTGCCTTTGTAATTTGCAGCAGTCACAGGACCTATCAGGCTTTATGGAACGGCACGGCGGTCTGGAATCAATCGAAAAACAGATTACAAACAGTTTGGGCCGTACCGGCCTCTCTCCCCGCTACACCCGCCCGAACGAGAAGAAAAAGGATATATTCCCGCCAAAGGAGAGGGATGAAAACCGTGTTTTTTCCAAGGACTTGATGGGTAAAAGGCACTACTACTACCGTTTTTACAATGAAAACGGCATCGAGCTTTACACCTTGGAAAATAAGCGTGATTCATGGCCGACGATCTTTATCCCCTGCGACGGCTTTATGGTGGGCATCGACCAGCGGAGCCGGCTGGCGGAAGTCCTGAAGTGGCTGTCCACGCTGGAACACGGTATCCGGGCTGAGATTGAACGGGTCTTCAACCAGAGTATGGCGGCTCCAGATCGCTGGGCCGATCTTGGCTTTGCCAACCTCTTGGGGCGGCGCGAAGAGGCTGAGGCACACAACGCTCCCATTTGGGCAGAGCGCCAACGGCAAGCCAAACTGCGAGAGGCAGAACTGGAAGCCCAGGCGCGTCAGCGTGAACAAGAGTTACAAGACCGCTATACCTCCGCCATCCGAGAGGCGGAGCAAAACATTTTAGCCGGAAAAGAAGTTGTAAATCAAGATATCAACGGCAAGTCTCTGATCATGCAGCTTTTTCGGGAGCATGGGATTTCAGTTCCTCTAAAAACACAGGGCTGGATTATCAATACGCTACACAGTATTCGATATTCCCCACAGAGTGGTCAATGGAGTTACCGCTACCATAAAGGCAGCCGCAACAGTATGAAACTGCCCGAACTACTTTCCAAGTTGCTGGCTGCAATCCAGAGCAAGCCGCCGCATGTTGGAGATACCGCGGATATTCCGGCCATTCACGCCACTGGCAGCAGTACCCGTTGACCCTAAAGAGGCAACAATAAAATTAGCAAGAGCGAGGTCTAAATAATGCGGACATTACAAAAATTCAAACTCGGCACTTTCGAGGTGACACAGCCTAAATTGATTATTTCCGATCCCTGTTACGCGCCCGGTACCTGGTGCATGGGCATCGTTCCCAATGCCCAGCCGGGGATTTGGGAGGCAGAGATTGGCTTTTTCCATGAAGGGAAGCACGATGCGGCAGTAGCCTATCTGGCCGCGTTCCATCAGCATTGCCCACCCAAAAACCAGTTAATTGCACGGGAGGAACTCTTCAAGGTTGGCGTAGACAGCGGCCAAGCCGGTGTGTTCGACAAGCCGTTCTACCGTGCCGGTGCTGATGCAGGCCAGATACCCAGCGAAGATGCACTGGAAGCGTGGTACAACAGCTGTTGCAACCAGACCTTACATACAGACCACTATGCCGGTGTTATTCCACATGGCGTTGTATCCAATTCCGGGTATGGGGATGGCGGTTATATCTGTTACTCCTACCATCTGTCTAAAACACAGGGGCAGGATATCACATGAGGCGTCATGATCAATTTTGATGTGGTGCGCCTGACCCAAATCAATAGGCTTCTGCTCCAATAACACTCAGCGGGGAACCACCTAAACGGGCGGTTCCCCGCATTTCCTTTTAGAAGGAGGTATTCCGTTTGAACATTCTAAGCTGTGGTGCGGGGATGCAGAGTACCGCCCTGGCCCTGATCTCCTGCGACCAGACCAGAAGTAAGGTCGTACACCCGCAGGTACCCCGCTATGATGCCATCATCTATTGTGATCTTGGCTGTGAGCCTGCCTGGGTAGCGGATCAAGTGCGTTTTATTGAACGCGCCTGCGTTGATTGCAACATTCCTTTTTACATTCTCCAGAGTAATCTGTATCAGGACTATATGCAGCGGTTCGGGCGGCAGAGGGTTTCAGCCATGCCGTTCTGGACATTAGACGAGCAGGGAAAAGCAGGACGGATCGCCCGCCGCTCCTGCACCGTGGACTACAAGGTTTTGATGATCCAAAAGTTTGTCCGATATGAACTTCTGGGCTACCGGCCCTATCAGCGGCTTCGCCCAGAGGATATCGGCACCCATGAACTCCACATTGGCTTTTCCAGTGAAGAGGCTCATCGTTCCTTTCCCAGCCGACACGCTATGTTTCAAAACCGATTTCCGCTTATCGAGATGGGTTGGGAACGAAAGGACTGCTACGCCTATAATCTGGATGAGTGGGGCCTGGACAGCAAGGCCAGCGCCTGCCTGATCTGCCCTTTCCACCGCAACTATTTCTTTCATCACATAAAAAACAACTTCCCGGCGGACTATGCCTCAGTAGTCAATTTTGACAATATGCTGGCCAAATGGCAGCCAATGAGCAAAATCAAAAACCGGGTCTTCCTCTCCCGCTCCCGCAAGCGGATCATCGACCTCACTCCCGCTGATTGTGATGACGCACAAACCTTTGAATACTGCGGTCACCAAATCTGGAACGGGTTCTAGGCATTTAGACTGTCTCAACTGTACATATACCGTCTTGGCTAGTTGTTTTGCCTGCTTTGCCGAGAGGGGACAGCATCCGAAGTTCACAACTTCCCCTATAAACAAAAAGACACGCCCCCTCAGGAACGGTGCATGAACCGGTCCAGTAAAAACGGACAGTGACAAAAGCCCCCCTGATGTAGGAAAATAGACTACATCAGGGGGGCTTATTATGGAGAAACGGAACTACACACACATTCAAGCGCTGTTGCCTGAGATCAAAGCCATGCTGGCAGAGGGGAAAACCCAGCGGGAAGTTGCAGAACACTACGGCTTTCGGGATAAGCAGGTGGTAAAAAGGCTGCTTGAGCGTGAGCGGAGAAAAGAACGCAAGCTGGAAGCCGGGATCCTTCCACGGCCCAAAGGACGACCGAGGAAAGATGCCGCACCAAGAAACATTGTGGCAGAGCAGGCGTATGAGATCCATCGCTTGCAGATGGAGAACAAATTGCTGCGGGATTTTCTGCGGTCCACAGGAAGGAAGTGAGGGCAAGGGTAAAATACCACATCATATATCGTCACAGAGAGGAATATCCAATATCCGTCATGTGCACGTTTTTTGCAGTATCCAGAAGCGGCTACTATGCGTTTGTCCACCGTCTGGACAGGCCGGAGAAGGATGCCGCTCTTGCAAAAGTTATCGCACAGCAGCGGGAACGCAGCTTCCGTACCTATGGCTACCGGCGGATGTGGCTATGGCTGAAAAGCCAGAACATTTTCTGTAATCCTAAAACTGTGCCGCGAATCATGAAAAAATATGATCTGCTGTCAGAGATCCGCCGCCGCAGGAAATGGCAGCAGATGGGGCAGCAGGTCCACAGGTATGAGAATCTGCTGAACAGAGGATTTCACGCAGATGGGCCAAACAGAAAATGGGTAACGGACATCTCCTACATCCACACCAAGCAGGGCGTACTGTACCTATCCATGATCCGGGATCTCTACGACAACAGTATTGTGGCTTACAAAACCGGAACGGAACAGACGGTGGGTCTGGTTCTGGACACCATTCGTCTGGCAATGAAGCGAGAGAAAAAGAAGGTCGCTGCAGAACTCCACCTCCACAGCGACCAGGGATTTCAGTACACCTCGCGAGCATACTTCAACCTGACTCAAGCATACGGCATTACACCGTCCATGTCAAGAAAGGGAAATCCATATGACAACGCCATGGCGGAAAATTTCTTCTCCATCCTCAAAACGGAGTGCATTTACCGCCACAAACCGGCTACCTTCCCGGAAGCCAACGAAATGATCGACCGCTATATTCATTTTTATAACCATGAGCGCATCCAGTTAAAGACTGGAGAGGCGCCGCTTGCGCGACGCCTCTCCTACTAAAACTCGATATTTCCTACCAGGGCTCTTTTTTGTACTGTCTGCATAATCTGGGGCAGTTCAGCATTCCTGAGGGGGCGTGTCTTTTTATTGCACTTCCCCTTTTTATCTTACCCATGCCGCCCCAATGGTACCGGCCTCAAAACAGTCCCCACCCCATTCAAGGTATGGAGTGGGGACTGTTCTCACAGATTGAATATATCCAGATTTTTGAGCATATCATCCAGATCTTTCTCGCTTGGCCCGCTGGCATCTTCCGGCTGGCCCTGTTCAAGTTGGAGTTTTAAGGTAGTTTTCAGTTTTTCCAACGAGGCGTCTATCATACTTTGGATTTTTGCAAATGTCTGTTCATCTGTGGGCGTTGAATGAACTGAAATCACGATTTTTGCATCTTCCGTCATTACCTCGGGGTGATTCCCAATGTACTCCCAGACAGCTTGGACGACCAGATCACTTTTGCGGTTCTTCAATCTTTCCAGTAAATCTCCGACTGCAATCTTTTCCGCAGTATCCCGGCTCCATCCGAGAGAAAATCGGAACTTATCATCCCTCCGCAAAGAACTCCCCTCCGTGATTCTGCTGTGTCATCCGCCGCAACTGCGCCGTAGCCAGCATTCCATAGCCAATGGCATTGGCTTTAGAATCCAGCACAAAATCCGCCTGAGCCACTTGGGAGGACTCCTCAATGAAGTTTTGGAATAGAATGGACCCGCCTCCGATAAAAATGGCCGGATTGGCTCGTAGGTCTACCTGCAGTTCACGCAGTTTATCCAGAATTCCATTGGCATAACTGCGTACCGTGGCAAATACAACCTCCTGCACCTCAGCGGATAGGGTCGTGGACCGCCCTTGGATGATATCCACGATGTGGTCATCCTCAATCTTCATATCATACATAGCATTCACCCTGCCGATAATATCGTTGGACATATGAATCACTCCCATCTCCAAACTGCGGCAGAACTGCATGTCAGGTACAGAATTGCGAAGCAACATAACGTCTGTGGTAAAGCCTCCAATATCAATAATGAAAGTGCGCGGGATCTCCTTCAGGCGGGCTGCCTGCGGTACGACCGCTGCATAAGCCTGAGGATAGACCAGCACATGCCGGATCACGAGGCAGACCGGTGTTCCGTTAAAGACAAAGTTCACTGTGCCGCGCTTAAAATACTCTGCAAACCGCTGCCGCAGCGCATAATGCTCCGGGGGCAATCCTACGGCCAGATCCGTTTCCACCATTGGGCTCATAGTATCGCTCTTCTGCAGTTCCTTCGCAATGGCAAAAAGGGTCAGGATAAAATATCGGTCATCTTTCGTCTTGTCCCGCATATAAGAGATGCGTTTGCCGGACAGCGTCCAATACTTGCCGCCATATTCCAGAATGTCCGTATCAACGGGTGGACGGATCGGATAATCGGCCAGTCCGGAGGAAAACACGAAATTGACGGTTTTGATAGACGAGTTGCCATGATCAACTGGAAATAGCATGAGAAATCACTCCTTAGTCTTTCTGATATGTTATTACACAAATGAAAATGCGTTTTTACAACAAAATGCGTAAAAACAGCGGGACATGCTGCGCATGTCCCGCTGTCCACTTCTGTTACTTTGGAGGATTGCCCTTATTCATGCAAAACTCCCAGATGTAATCATCCAATCCGTTGTAATCCGGAACCCACAAATAGGTTCCAAATGTGACATTCTGCTTGGCCAACAGTTCAACAAGGTTCTGATAGGCACTTTCCACATGCCAGTTTTTCAGATAGTCCATATCGAAGCAGGTCATGATATGACGGACTCCCATGGGAATCAGATCCCTGAGGGCTGACTCCAAATGTTGCAACGAGGTCACCCCTGGAATAGCCAACATCGTTTGGCCTGTAAAGTGGTTGACGATGTCCGCTTTCATATATCCTTCAATCAGAAGAATCCTCTCTCGAACCGGCCCGACCATATGGCACCAGTTCTCACCCATGGCTCCGTCCAGCTCGTCCCTACTGGAAAAGGTCAGGAACTTACCGCCCTTTTTCATTTTATGATCAAGGCGAATTTGAAAACCTTGTATCTTCCCAAAGTAGGTTCCCGGAATCAGAATCCCCCTACGCCACACAGCCATTGTCCATCGCCCATCCTTGTCCCGATAAAATCCAGGGACGCCAAACAGCGTATATCCCTCGTCCAGCAAGGACTGGGCCAGTGCATGGAACCCCACAACAGGCGTAGACTTATAGCCCAGCCGTTCAATGGCTTCGTCGGTCAAACCGCGGCTGAGGAGATTTTCACGGTGGTCCGGCGCCAGGGTGAGCCGGTTGAGCAAAGCACGATAGACCCGGTCCCGTTCCTCCAGCGGCGCAAGGCTTGCCTGGGGCTTCATCGGCGGAGGCTGCAGTTTCTTTCTGGTAGCCGCTTTCCCTGCGGGATAGCTGATGTCTCTCTGCAGTCTCGCTGTAAGGTCCTCCAAGACCTTCTCCCGCGGGATGCCCATGTAGTAGGCATAGAGATCGAAGACACCACCCTGGAATTGTCCGCACTTGGGACACCGATACACATTCCGCTTGAGATTGATGTTCAGATGCTTCTCCCTTGAACCTGCACGGTCGCATAATGGGCACGGGATATTGTAGGCACTCTTTCCATTTGGAGGCTGTGGGATTGGGAGCAGCGGCAGAATATCCGTCATTTGATAGCGAAGTTCCATGGAAAGCTCCTCTCCGGGGGACGGTCTGGTGGCGACCGTCCCCCATGTTTATTCAGGCGCTCTCCTCCATGGACTGTTCGCAAATGAGTTTTGCGGCCGCAGAGATCTCAGGATCGCCCTGAAATTTATTCGCTACCCACACGAGGGCTTTTGGATCCTCCCTCAGTACATCCCCAAGCGTCTTGCCGCTGTATTTGCTGATAGGACAGGGTGTACTCATTGCTTTCTCCAATGGATCTACCGGCGGCTGGGCGGCTGGTGTGGGCATCGGCATTGTCATATGCATATTCGCGGAGGCCCCTCCAGGCTCTGGCAAATCCTGCGGAGATTCTTCCCCGCTCCAGACGATGCCGCTCAGTTCATCCACTGCTGGCATATCAAAGGCGTCGCCGGCCGCAGCGAACTGGAGTCCAAAGCCAGCGTACTGCAACGCCCGGCCGATTGCTGCTGTCTGTGCCCATTCCCGCGGGGAAACCGTCGGCTTGTCCGGCAAATAACCTCGTGACGCTGTGGCCTCCGCCAAATACTGATCTGATGGATTGGTATAATTGGCATAAATCCGTGCTGTGGCTATGAAGCACTCCTTGGCTGGAGTCACCGTGACAGCGACACGGCCTTCCGGATGCTTGAGCCAGAACCACGCGAGTTGTCCCATAACCGGCAGGCGAAGGCGCTTTTCATGGGTATTGAGGTCGGCGTATTCCACTGCCAACGGCGAGGGATCAAAACCATCCACCGCATTGATCTGCTGAATGGCTGCCAGTGCTGCCTGTTTCTCGTCTTTCATGATGCATTACCCTCCTTAGCCTTTTTAATCGGTACGAATGTGTTCCGAAACTGCAGCCATGCCGGCAGCAGTGTTGTAATAACCCGGTTAATTTCTTTCTTGTATGCCATGGCAGCCGTAGGCGAAAACGCTGAAAATCGCTTACGGTAGTCTTGGATCACACGTCCCAGGTTACTCTGAGCGGCTTCCCGCTCTTTCTGTGTATCCGGACCGCGGTCCGGCCCATAGCGACGTTCCAACGCAAGACTCTGCACATAGGCGTCCATCATCTGGTAATGCCCCAGCAGTTCGGGGGTATTCATCGAAACAGGCGCACTGCGCAGGTACATCTGACATGTCTCCAACACGCCGACCCGGTACACAATTTCGCCGTAATACCACAGGTCGACTGCGTTAATGGGTGCCTGTGCCATGCGCTGCTCCAGTTCGCCTCGGAGCGCATAGTAATTTTCCAGGACTGTGGCCATCTGTCTGGTCCTCCCTCTATTCTTTTATCAATTCGTTGATCCGTTCAGCCAGTGCCGTATTTCTGCGGTCAGTATCCGTCGTATTGATTGCACGCACAACAGCCTCCCAGTCTCCCACAACGATAACGCGGATCTTGGCGCGGGTTTCCGCCGTGTAGAACAACGCACGATTCAGCATTCTCCCGTGTATGTTCTGGACACTGATAAGCACGGAGGAATATTCTGCGCCCTGAGATTTGTGGATGGTGGTGGCATAAGCCAGTTCCAGTTGGCGGAGAGACTCCAAATCCTCATAGGCCACAATACGGTCATCCCCAAAATCCACTTCTACCAAAAAACCGTCTGCATCCCGGACGATGGTTCGGATATATCCGATATCACCATTACTGGCAAAATCCCGGTTTTTCATCTGCATCACTTTGTCACCCACGCGAAAGGTCCTCTGCCCGATTTCCAGTTCCGCCTTTTCCGGTGAGGGTGGGTTGGCAATATCGTGCAGGGCCGCGTTCATACTCTGAACGCCAGTTTCGGACTTTTTACGGAACGGGGTCAAAAGCGCCACATTGTCCACGCCGTGCCGAGCGATCTCATTCATGTAGAGACGCTCCAGCCATTGTGCTGACTGTGACACATCTGCCGAGGCCCAGAACTGAAAATCGTCCCCTAAGTCCAATCGCTCATTGCCGTGCCGGATACGCTGTGCATTCTCCGCTACGATGCTGCCCTCACTCTGGCGAAACACCTTGTCCAGGATGACCGAAGGTAGCTTCCCGCAGCCCAGCAGTTCGTGGAGTACGGCACCCGGCCCGACGGAGGGAAGTTGATCTGCATCTCCCACCAGAATCAAGCGGCAGCCGGGTGGCAGTGCGGCAAATAGGTGCCATGTGGTTATCATATCCATCATGCTGACTTCGTCGACAAGGACCAGATCTGCCTTCAGGGTTTCAGGCTCTCTCAGTTCGTGGATTTCACCCGCCTGTAGGTTCAGCGCCTTATGTACCGTAGATGCTGCAAAGCCAGTGCTCTGTTCCATACGCCGCGCCGCACGCCCGGTCGGTGCACAGCAGACAACAGCGGCATTGGGAAATGCCGCGTGATAGATATTGAGAATTGCCCGCTGGATGGAGGTCTTCCCCGTACCCGGACCTCCGGAAATGATGCAAATCGGCGATGTCAGCGAAGTCTTGATGGCGTTCCTCTGCTCCTGAGCGAAGGTGAACCCCATCTCTTTCTGCTGGGCATCAATCTCGTCATCCAGGTCGCCCATATAGGGCAATTTGTCCCGGTGCAGCATCTCGCAGACCTGTACAGCCACATCGTTCTCAGCCTGTGCTATGATAGGGCGATAGACATGGTCGCGGTAAATCGCAAGCCGATTGTCTTTGAGCATTTCAAATGCCCGCTGGGCAACAGCCTTCCACGTCACTGCCGGTGCGCGGAGTAAATTGACCGCCCTCTGCACAAGGCGTTCCTTGTGCATGGACAGATGCCCGCTGGATTCTGCTTGTTTCAGCGTACAGAGCAAGCCGGCATCCAGCCGTTCCGGCGCATCCATCGGGATCCCGTTGGCCTGCGCCAGCCTGTCTGCTGTTTCAAAATCAATCAGATCACGCTCAAATACCATGTATGGAAACTGAGCCAGTAATGTCTGCGCATCGAGACCCAGTTGCCTCCTCAGATGGATGGCCTGCATCGCGCTGATATCAAAGGGGGCAAGCATATTGATCAATTTGCGGGCGCTGCGGGTTTCCATATAGGCGTCACAGAACTGGTCTCTTTTCTTTTGACTGATGCCGGATACCTCCTCGATCCGTGTAGGATCACGGTCTAATACCTCCAGGGACTGCTCCCCGAAAGTATCGTAGATTCTTTCGGCCAATTTTTTCCCGATGCCAGGTATCATCCCCGACGAGAGGTAGGACACAATCCCGGCCTTACTGGATTCAACCAGTTCCTCATAAGACTCCATCTCAAACTGAAGTCCGTATCTGGCATCTTTCTTCCAATGTCCAGCCATATCGACCTTTACACTAGAAACGGTAGGCAGGTAGTGCCCCACCACCTTGATGCTGGAAAGTCTGTTTCCTTGTGCGTCCAGTACCTTTTCATGGGGCCTGAACAGTGCGATCATATAACTGCCGTCCCGCGCCTCCTCCACTGTCTTCGGGTAGAGCAGGCGGCTGAAACTGCATTTCATGAATTGATTCCTCCTTATAGCGGAATCGGAGTATCTTGAAATCCTCTCACAGAATACCCCGATCCAAAAGACATATTTTGCTCCGTAAAGACGGCCTTGCCCGTTTTTTGTATAAGCGCAGGGCTGCTCTACACATAAGCACACCCTGCGCCGCCCATCGTCATACAGGCTGGATGGTCACCTTGACCTTGCGGCTCTTTGATGCTTTCAGCGCCTCTTGATAGATGTCCGGATGTTCTTTTTTGAGATAGTCCGAGCTCACGCGCTTGGTTACCTCGGTCACAAAATCCACTAACAGCTTATCCGTGGTTGTGGTAAGGATCCCATGCTCATGATTCTTCATCAGTTCTGCAACTCGCACGCTGTGTGCTTTTATAGCCTCCTCATTTTTCTTGATTGCACTTTTTAACTCCACATTTTCCGCTTGAAGACTCGCGATTTTCCGCAGACGTGATTCAAATTTTTGCGGAAATTCAATTGTGGGCAGTCCTTTTTGACTGGCACCGTAAATTCGCGCCAGGGCCTCCATAGCCAGCTTCGGCTTCACATCCTCCATAGTCGGAGGCTGATCATGACGCAAACTCCAGATCCACCGGTCCAACTTCTCAAAAATGATATCCTCTTTGCCCTGTTCCCGCTCGATGTGGGGCATGGCCAAGTCGTGCTCCGGGTTGTTGCCCCAAAGCGCCGCGAAAGCCCCGTGCTTTTCATCCAATACCGCAAGATAGTAGCGAAGCTGAATTTCGTAGTAGATTGGGATAGCTCCGTCAGCCCAGTCTTCTGCCTTGTGATATGTCAGGGATTTGCACTCCAAAACACCGCCTTCGCCGTCATTCTTCCGCGTGTAGCGCCGGTCAATATTGGCGAGAGCGTATTTCAGATAAGCATGCTGATAGAGATAGTTGTCATCCGTGACGACATTACCCGTCCTCCTGGCGTAAAAGTACGCTGCAATCGGCTCCAACATATGTCCCATAGCCAGTTGGTCGGGGTTCGGGGGCGGCTTCGGCTTCATGCGCCCCTTTTTGATCATCCAAAGTTCCAGGGGTGTCGTCCACGGCGACAAACCGAAGATAACGGCAACATCGCTGCCGCCAACGGTATACTCAATATCTCCCTTAGGACCGTGCGCCCTGCATTCCAGCCATCGCGTTCTCGACATACCTGTGCAGTCGCACAGAATATTAGGTGCAGCCATTACCACTTCACCTCCCGGGCATAGTCATAGTCACGCCATTTGAGCGTGAGTGCCCGGGCCATATTTTCCTGCAGGGCCAACAGTTTGCTCTCCGGCGTCCCCTGGGTCTTGAGGATAAAGGGGATTTCCTGCATGGCTACAAACACATCATGGGCAGTGGCGCTGTCTTCCCCAATCGCCATCTCGAACATGTCGATGGCCTCCATCGCCGCCTTTTTCGGCAGCGCTAGGCGTTTGCAGATGGCCGTCATGGCATTGACCGGGTGATCTAGGTGGATAGACAGCAGGCCGCTCAATCTGGCAACCGAGTCCCCAAACTGAGCGAACAGCATATCAAGGCTCTCCACGAAGTCAGGGACCTTGGACTGCCGGCGGTGTTCCACGGAAATCATACCGCCAATATGGATGGGGTACTGTAACCCCACCAGCAACGCCGAAACCTTTGCCGAGGCCACCCCGGTGTCCGATGTAGAAAAGCGGATACCAGGCATCAACTTGGCGGCCATAGCGGTCTTCCCCTCTGCCGCCAACAATTTTGTGTAGGTATCCAGCAACTCTGTCTTTTGGTCAGGCAGTGTCCATGAGGCGCTTGTAATGGAATGATCTACATAACCGCCGGAAAACTGGTTGCCCGGGAACCGCTCGTCCATCTTGCTCTGTAAGCCGTCCAGTAACTGATCGATCTCCAACACGGAGTAGTCACGGGTATCTCCGGAATGAGCGGCCGAGACCTTCTCATCGCGGACGAGCAACAGGGCGCTGTCCTTATGGAGCGCCAGGCAGGAATTGATCAACTCCGCAAGTTTTTCACGCGGGAGTTTGGGTAGTGCAGAACCGCCGACTTTCGCCCGGTCCAGCAGGCTCTTATAAGCGGTATCGCGCAGCGGGAAGAATTTGTCCTTGACTTTGATGGCCAATTTCAGATTCTCTGCCGTGTCCTCGATTGCATCACGGGAGACAGAGGAATCGAAACTGGTCGTGTCGTTGAACAGGGGCGATGCCTTATCCAGCGCCGCCACCTCCAGATTTTTGACCTCGGTGCGCTCCCAGCGGCTGTCAGTTCGGATCTTCTCGTGGTAACTGAGCATGTCCGGGAATGCGCTGAACTGGGTGTGATAGCTGTCACAACAAGATTTCACCATGGTTTTGTTCTCCTTTCTTTTTGTAGCCGGAACTTCCTGATATGCAAAAACAGCGTTCCCTTTTGGGAACGCTGTCTATGCCGATAATGAAATGGCCAAAAAACAAAAAAAGTGCCATCTGCATTTCTGCAAATGGCACTTTGGAACACTGTAAACTATGCACGCCTTCGGCATGGCTCTGATACTGTATAGTTGAATTATATCATTCTCAGACCTTTTCGTCAACACGCTTATAACCACGCCTGCGCATACACTACCCTGTTAAGACTTCTTCGGCTCAGCACTATAGGCTGAAATACCCGTGTCCGGCTTTTGCGCCTCCGCCCAACCAAGAAAATCAGAAAAACTATGGATATTGGCTTGCACCTGCTCAATGTAAGCCGCTGGAACCGACTGACTTTCCAGTGACCTGCGCAGCATATCAAGCCGTTTCCGGCAGTATGCGGCACATGCAGCCAGTTTCTCCGGGCTGCATGTAAGTTCTCCGGACTGGATTGCACGCAGTTCGTCTTTAATCGACAGTTCTCTTTTCATCCGAAGCCTCCTAATGATATCGGCCTTCTGTGACTTAGTTTCATTTTCTCATCTTCATATCTGCCACAATTACAAGGGTATCCTCTCGATTTTGACATCTCTTTGAGCCGCATAGTGTAGGATTTGATCCAAGAGTTCTTCATTGATACAATAGCCGTCAATTAGATGCCCATCAGCGCCAAAAGTAAGGCACTCGTTCAGCGCAAAGTCGAAGATTTCATTTTCCACCCACTTGTTCCCGTCAGAATCAAAGGCAACAAGTTGATTATCCCTTATTTCAATACTGATATCTTCGATTTTCATGCTCATGAAGAGAGAATCCAGTGCATTTGCTTCCTCAATGAGGAGTTCTTCCTTGCTTTTTATTGTGCACCTTCTCCCTGCCGCTTCATCAATAGAGTCTGATCGCCCTGTTGTAGGCGTCTTGTGTGCTAAGTATTTCTGGATGATCTCACGGTTCTGTTCGGTATCCAAGTAAAGCCCATCCGGCACTTGTGGCATCCCGAATATGAGTTTGACCCCGTCACGTTCAGCCAATTTTGTAGCATAACTTTCATCTGCAAATTCTGTCCCTACCAAATCTCTAAACACACAGACATAGAGTGCGTGGGGTATGTGAAATTGCTCGTTTGTATCACAAGTGATTTCATATCCCTTTGTCAGTGGCCGCAGTTCCTGAATCGTGTCTTGAAATTCCGCAAATACAATCGCCATACTCTCGTCTTGCGGCACCCCAGTGTCCATATACTGTCCAATTTTTAGAATGAGATCGTTCACTAACTGTTCGCATCTTTCGAAGTCTAGCGTCCCCATTTGATAGTCGTTGATCAGTTTCCGCCTCACAGGGAAAAAGAGTTTATTTCGCAATTCAAAATACTCCATTGATATAAAACCTCCACTCTTCGTTGTTGTATTTCTGCCGGTTCATGCGTGTTTAACTAAACACCATATGCCACGATCTGCCTTTTCGAAGGTTCGGGGATTGATCTGCAGGGTCTGCCGCACCTTTTCCTTCCACCACTGCTGGCTCTGCGCCCGCTTATGTCCTTCCACACGCCGGTAAATCTCTTCCAGCGGTGCGCGGCCATTGCAATCTTCCAGTATGTCGGCAATGATATCCCGCCATGTGGCGCCGGGCATATCCCGAATATCGCTATTCACACGGTAGGTCATCAAAAATGGGATGACTAGCGGCGTTTCTTTCCGCAGCAGCAGAACATATTCATGGACGATGGGGATGAAACGGCCGCCGTAGGTCCTACGGTCGGACACGCAGTTGTGCTGGGCTTTAATAATGATATTTTCCACGCCTGAACAAACCCATCCCAGGTTGGGATCCGAGAGATGTCAAATAGCCTCGGATCATAGCCGTACTGCATCCTCACACTTCCGCAATAGACCGAAAATCGTTTTCTGGATCGCAGTTTAACCTGCTACCATCTGCCATTTGGATATAGCCCTCCACAACTTCCGTTTCCTTGAAAAAGTTGTTGGAGGAGATGCTCCCGTCCTGAAAATCCACAACAACCCCCAAAATGTCGGTGTGGCCGTCTCTATATACCAGCACAAGAGACGCCGGCACATTATCAGGAGCCAGCAATTCATCCTGGGCTACGCGCACACTGACGGAGTCCAAAATGTCATAGTCTTTGGCTTCATCCCGAGTGAAAAATACCTGGATATGCTCAGAAGGCAGGTCATTGATCAGATCCCCCCAGTTATAATCTCTGGATGCACAGCAGTTGCTCCGCCATCCATCCGGGGTCGCCAGCCAGGTTTGGACCCGACTGCGCAGGGTCTGCATCACAAATGTTTCAGTGGAGACAAATTGGGAGTTGCTTTCCTGGAATGCCTCTTTTTCAACGAGGACAAACAGGTTATCGGCCCAGATCTCGTTTTCACAGGGCCGCTCCCGGATCATCGTCAGAACGATGAGCCCCTTTATATCTGCGTCTTCCGGGCTATCTCCAGGCCATTTCCATCCTTCGATGGGACCGGACGTTTCCTTTTGTCCATCTTTCAGCTCATCGTAGACAGCGCCGCAGCCGCAGCACTGAAATGGTCCAAAAGGTGTGTTGCTTTCATAGATGGATGCCTCGGCACCGCCGGGCATATTATCAAGAAATGCACCGGAATCATCCACTAGAATATCCAGATGGCAGACCTGATGGCCCACAAATACCTGCCCATCACAAAATCTACATTTCACAACTGATCTCTCCTTATCTTGTTCTTAGACGGATTGGGCGCAAAGGAAGCCCCCTTGCGCCCGATTCATTTAACTATTTGCCTGATCCGGTTGGCTATTGGGACGCTTGGTAAAATGGTCGAGCGTTATGGGATATTCATGCTCTCTTACCATACCCAGTTCTTTCAGTGCCGTCACAAATCCATATAACTGGTGTGCAGCGGTTTCCGCAGTTGTTGCCGGATAGTGCCTGTTCCCAATCTCCATGTTTAACCGCTGTTCAAAGCGGCCGACGTGCTGGGCAACCCAGCTCCGGCTTGAGGCGTAGAGCGGCTTATGGAAAAACCAAACTCCCTCGTCATCCGCATGGCTGGACACGATCTCACGGCCAAACAACTTTTCCAGCAGGCCGCAGGCCTGGTTCTGGTCAATGCTGTCACTATACAGAAAATGGTCTGTGCTAATGTCCCTCAAATCAAGGCGTTCACAGATATATTCGCTGTCTTTCTCGCTGATCTCACCGTTTTTGTGAAGGACTATATCCCAGTAATAAAAATCGCTTCGTTTCATATGAACCGTATATGCGGCGGACAACAGTGACCGAATCAGTTCATTTAATTGATTCTCCAGGTCTTCCCATTCCAAATGGACTGCCATATAGTGGGTTTCCGCATCTGTATTCAGCCGACGGGCCAACGCATCATAGCCTTCGACCAGCAGAACGCCGTATTCTTCCTCTGATAGGCCTAAGAAGGCTGGAAGCGCCATCTTGATGTCCCACGTATGCCAGAGTTCAATCCAATCTTCGATCATGTTGAAGGAACACTCTCTAGCCTGGAACCGTTCTTTGAATGTCATGATTTCCTCCTTTTTTACAGTAGAGACGCAGCGCAGATACCCGCTCTGTGTCTGCATCGCAGCAGCTGCTTGCTTTTTCCTGTTGTACAGTCTTGGCTAAACCTTTAGGGGCCGGATACTCTATCTCATCAGAGACAAACAGTTCTTCCTGCGCGAGAATATCCCGACCACCGCGAGTTCCGGTCTTACCGTTCATCATCTGTCCGGAAGTGTTCTCCGACATCCAGCCATGTTGCCATACACACTCCGCTATTTTCACATCCAAAGATGTCGCAGTATCCTGCCACTTCTGCCGGTGCTTCCCCAGGACCAGACTCGGCATCCTGGATTCTGTATCTTTTCCCGGCAGTACACATCAGCACACCGTCGACCACCAGATCCGAAATACAGAGATAAAACCCATTTGCGTCATTCTTTTTATTGCGCATAATATCGCTCCATTCTCCTTGATTCCCTGTTACAGCGGCCTATATCAACCGCCGTTTTTCACATCTTGCGAACCGACCTCAATCGGTTCATCGGACAAAACGTTGACATAACGGCTGAACATCTGGACCAGGCTTTCCTCGGTCAGATCTCGTTCTCTATCTGTGATTTCCCAGGGGTAGCAGGGCTGATAGATGAGATAAGTCGCACCACTGGAATCATCACAGGCAGTCAGACGTAGGCCTTCCGCCTCCTCAATGACCTGCTGTAAAATCGTGGCAAGGCCCAGATAGTAGACCTGGTCAAAATCCATATAGTCATCCCAGTCTGGTTCTGCAATATCTAACTCCGATAACCAGGCACGAATCTTCTGATCCAGTTCCGGCGCCAGTTTCAGCAGCGCCTGCAGCCGCTCTACGCTCTGCTCCTTGATATCGTCCACACGAATCCCGTATCCGTAGTTATGCCATGTACTATAACTCATTTTTGGTCCTCCTTCTGAATGGCTCTTTGTGTTTCTTTGAGTTTCCTGGCGCGCAGTTCCTGCTCACTGAGAAACAGCGTATTATTCTTCCAGATGTATTCCCGCGCATAGTAGGTCAGCGCACCGCCCAGGGCACCCAAGGTCTGCATAGCTGTTAAAGAAGTCTCCAGCGTCTTGTAGGTGCCAAGATGCCAGTCCTTCTGCGGCCCATCCGGGCGGATACGCCCAACAGCATAGCAGTCGAGATAGATCCCCTCATTTCCGCCCCAGTTCACCTGGGCAATGAAATAAAAGTCATCGCAGCTGATCTCCTGCGGAGTATCGTACCGTTCCGGGTTGAAGTAGTCCACAATGGCCTCCGCCGCGGCATAGTGTCCATCGGTCACAACCAACTGGTGGATGTTCTTCATCAGTGTCTCTCTGGTAATGCGGTCAATCTTGAGTTTCAATTCAGGGTCATCCTCCAGATACTCCTTGCAGTACTCGGCTGTTGATGAGCCTTCAAATCTGCGTCGGATTTGTGCGGAAGTATGTCCGCACCCCAGCGTCGGATCGTTGTCGGGTCCAGTAATATCCCGCCACACGCAGCACCAGCACATCGGTTTTTCCTGCTTCACTTTCTTGTGCCTCCTGTCGACTTTTTATTGCAGACTATTCATTTTGAATAGGGAAAGGGAGCAGGGAATCCCCTGCTCCTCTCTCCATGCGGCTATATCAAGCCGTCAGATAGTGAATATTGCGCCCCACCGCACGGGTAATTGTCATGTAATCCGGGACATAATCCTGTTTTTCAGCGTTATCTTCGGGATCATCATGTACGATGATGGCTTCTCCCGGCAATACAGTGGAATTACGGCTGGGGTCGTAAATACTCTCCGAAATATCAAATTCAACTTCAACCGCATAGCGCCCTTTCATATCTCGCATATAGACACACTTAGTATCCCTGCTGAACAGGTCAAGGCGCTGATTTTCTGCAGACACAATGCCTCCATCCTTGAGGTAAAGCGTGAGATTATACTGCTCGTCATGGGTGTTGATGATATTCAAGTCCTGAATGGCGGCTTCAAACGACTCACCGGAGCGAAGTTCAAATGCAATGGATCGCAGGCAGTCATAGTTCAGGGAAACTTTGTTGGAGAAACGAATTACCTTCTCAATCTCGTTCTGGTATTGACCGTCTAGTTTATCCGTAAGATACTGCCGGATCTCTTCCCCCGTAGGATAGCCGAAGCGGAAGTGATAATGGAAGCGGCCCGGCCGGTTCACCATATAGTCATTGAGCCCATGCAGGCTGTTGCAGGTGATAATAAAGAGTTTTTTCCCCTGCGATGTGCCGTCAAACAGGCTCAGAAATGTGGATTGTGGATCGGAATCATGATTGCTACCAAAGGTTTTGTCAAACTCGTCAAACAGGAATACAACCTCCTGTTCAATGGACTCAATGTAAGACGCAATGCCCGGGAAAGCCTGATCGACAATGATAACTGGGTATCCCGCCTCCACAGCTTTGGCAGACAGGAGGCGTGCGAAGAGTGATTTGCCGATGCCCTTATCGCCGCTCAGGATCACGCCCAGGTTCCGTTGGAATACCTTGAAGGACCGGAGCACTTTCTCCGCTTTTTCCGGGTGAACGCCATAGACCGGTTCCTTGACCACAAGGTCCGGACGCACCTTCAGGAAAAAGCCCGTCATTTGGCTAAAACAGACCGTATAGGTCTGGGCCGGGAGGCCGTCATAGGCCTTGAGTGTGTCATCGTAAATCTCATACCGAGAGCCGATGCTGATTGCTTTCATAACCATTTCTCGCTTTCGTATTCAAAGTTTATTTGCTGCTCATACAGCAATCTCAATTTCCTTTTCCCGCCCCCACTGTTTGAGAAAACGGTATTCCTGAGTGGTGAGCGGACGCCGGTTCATACCTTGAGCCTGGCAAATTTGCTTGCCGCTTAATTGCAGAGTGACTAGCGACTCTTCCGGAATATCGCGGTACCGCAGGAACAGGATATGGCACTCACCATTGGCCACACGTTCGATATACTGTCCGACACAGTGACTTAGATTGATACCTTCTTCTGCCAGTTCCTCAGGTTTAGTGGGAATCACAATACTGTATTTGCTCCCAGTGTAGGCCAGATCCTTGATCGCCTCGCTTTGTTCAGAAAAGTTTTCGCATGTAGCGATCAGTTTCGCCTGATTGACTTTCAGGGCCATAATATCGTGCTCTGTTTTGAAATGCGCCGGGTATTTCTCCTTGACTTTCCCGTAAAAGCCCTGCTGCATCTGCAGATAATCCATATACTCTTTGAAAAACGTGCGTTCCACTGAGGAGTAGCCCTGGGCATATAGATCAAATAGGATATAGTCGATAAACCGGCGCAGGTTAATGTTGTAGGGAGATTCCATGATTGTCTTAAATGATACTATCTCCTTGGATGATATCGCGTTGTTATCATAGTAGTTGGTGTAGTGACTGGAAAAATTCAGTTCTGTAATGCCGGACTGAACCAATTTCTCAGCGAAGTACATCGCCTCGTTCGCGCCGTGATGCCGCTCGATCCAGAAAATGACCGGAATGCTTGGCTGATATTTTTTCCGGTCAGACATATTGGGGAACATGTTATATAGGCGCATGAAAAGCTTGCTGTTCTGCTCCCAAAACGGCACATACCAGTGCGGGTAATGTGTACTCACCAGCACATTGTGGCGACACATATCCATCAGTTTCTCATCGGTGATCACATTCATAATGAAGTCTACAGACTCACGGAATACCGTGTGGAGCCAATGCACCTGATGGAGTGTGATACACCTCTCCTTCAGGTCCCGCAGGAAGGAAGACAGGTTGGTCTCTGTGAGCGGGTCAACATGATCGGTTTTGCAATCTTTGATGTAGAAGATGCCTTTGCTGACCAAAACCACCAGTTCACGGTCGGTCTTCAGTGTTCGCCGCTTGACGATGAAATCAGTGTTGTTTTCGAGCACAACCTCATAGTCAATGGTGACTTTCGCTGATACGCTATCCATATCAATGATGTAATCCTTCAGCATCACAGTCTTAGGATTTGTTTCGCTCTTCATTTGAGCAACCTCCTTAATTTAATAATTTTTGATGACAACTACCTCCTGCGGTTCAATAGGCGGCGGCGTAGTCTCCGGGCTATACAACTCGCCGTTGTCGATATGCTCCGTTGTGGCGGCCATGTGCCGAATTCTCTCTAACTCAGTATCCGGGACCCAACAGTAGAGGTTTACCTCACGGTTATACCGGATATGCGCCACCATAGGCCACTCACTGCCTACCCCCACCCGGTTGCAGACAGTGATCCCATTTCCCATACAGAAAAAGCCAAGATTCCACCGGTCTTTCTCCTCTTTTTGCGCCTGGGCTGTGCAGCCGAGACAGGCCTCGCACATACCGGTCGCCTGGGCTGTGGAAACAGCCCAGGCGGGATCATTGACACACCTCCTCACGGTTTATCCTCCTGTTTGTCCTCCTTCCAGAGACCTGCGGCAGCCTCATGCTCATAAAGCCTGCGGCCTGTCAGAGCCAGCAATACGCCGTCAGGATCCATTTGATCATACGCTTCCAACAACACACGAGCTTTCTTCTCATAAGGCCTGTTATCATAGATCGCATGACGCCTGATTTCAGAAATCAACCGCTCTAGGTTAGCGTGTGTTTGCGGGAAGGTCTGGCAGCGGCATTGTTCGGGTGTCTCATAACAAATCTGCCCACGCAGTTTAACCCACACTCCATCAACAAATTGGTGTCGCCAGTAAGTATTGTCTTCACCGATATAGGAAATGCAGCCTTCTTGCGTATAGGGCACAAGCATGTCCAACACATCCATAACCGTACGCTCGTCATAGTTACCGCTATAGGTCATTTCGATGAAGAAATCGTCCGTCTCCATGCCACGCTCAAGTTCGACAAAGCCGACATCGTTCAACACGGTTGTCAGCCACCAAAGCGGATCATCGTAGCGTTTCATTTGGCATTTTCGCCTTTGATATTCTCCTTGGACACTTTTTGCCATCTGCTCACCACATTGGCTCATTTCCTCGCTGCAGAGCCGGTCATATCTGCCCAGCAAATCATCGTATAACTGTCGCCGTGCGGTATCGGAAGGAATCCGCAACATGATAGAGCCCGAACCTGTTGTGTAATAACTCATCTTTCTATACCCTCATCACTGATTGGCTTGTGGTGCATACTGCACAGCAAGATAGTAGTCCCGCAGTTTGTCCAGCGCCGTCTGAAAACTGCATTTCTCAGCCCTTCTCACCGGTCTTTTGCCGTCCAGATAGAGAACGATGGCTTGCCGCTCTTGAGGCTCTAGCCGGGACAGCGCCTGCCGCAGGTGCAGTTCACTATCCTGCTGCTCCTCGAAAGATGCCTCTACTAAAGAGAATCCATATTCCTCTGCCAGTTCCAGCGACCAGACACTGGTGCCAAAACGGTCAAACGCAGCTAAGCCATGCGGCTTGTGCCTCTCCTTAATGTCCAAAATAGCGTACTGCAGTTTTGCCCAGATATGGACTTTGATAGAATTGGACCGACTGGGGTCGAAAGATTCGATGGCCCGCAGTGCGGCAATAGCCAGTTCCTGATAGACATCGTCGCGGTCCAGATGCAGTGCAAACAGCAACAGCCGATGACGGTGCATTGTCCGGTTGATCAGTTCCATATTCTCTATAAAGATGTTATTTCTAGTAATGGCATCCATGTTGACGCTCCTTCCTTAAATGGGCAGGGCAAGGCCTGGAAAGGCCTTGCCCTGCAACTGTTGTAAACAGATTTGATTGTTCCTTGCTATTGGCCGTTTCAGCCGTGTAAATTACGCAGAAATTTGCCCAGTGACCAGCGGAAGATCGCAGAACAGCCAATACAGTTCATCTGCCAGCGCCGGTGTAGACATCCCTTTGTAATACCAAAGCAGCCGCGGATTTTTTCCGTCCAACGCAATCACAACTGGTAGTTTGCTACACGGCTGGTATGGGAGCGGCATCACATCCGCATAGAGCCCGGCACCGTCGAGTGCCGTGTCCAGCAGCGACTTCAAGTATTGTGTGATGCTGCTTGTTTCATCGCTCACCGGCATGCGGCAACAGACTGTGGCGGCCGTGATGGCAGACCTGAATTGATTGCGCATTTCCTTTTCAGCCATCATTTTACTGCACCTCCTGCATAAAGTAAGGTTAAGGAGCGCTACGTTATGCAGCCCACTCCTTACTGTGGTTAAAAGCGGATAAACTGCTTAATGATGCCGGCCAATTTGATCGGCAGTTTTGTGAGGTCGGTGATGTCCAAATAAGCATCGCCGTAGATGCGCTCGATGTTCTCCTTGTCTGCCCCAATGGCCGCCGCAACGAAGATAATCCCTTTGCGCTGGTACTCATGCTTGATCCCGCGCAGATCTTCCTCTGCTGCGGTCCCATAGTAATTATAATCTGCGGGTTGTCCATCAGACACCAACATCAGCAACTTGATATCCTCTGGCCGACGCACTAGTTTTTCCGCCACATAGCGAAGCGCTGCTCCGTCGCGGTTGCTGCCCCGAGCCGAAATATCCATCATCCGGTACCGGTCATCCCGATCAATGGCCTCAAACTCCGCATAGGAGTATAAATCAACGCGGTCGGAGGTGGAATGTCCATACACGGTGATGGGAATGCCCAGTGCCTGACAGAAATCGTACAGAATGATTGCTGTTGATCTGGCATAGGTGGCCCGATCATTCCAGGACATGCTACCAGACTCGTCCAACAGCAGTCCTACGCACAGCGCAGGCATTTCGTTGGGGAGCGCATTTTTATAGAACACACGTGAATCTGTCCGGAACAGTGCGTGAGAGTCCAAACGCCGTCCCATCAGCAAACTTGTCTGTTTTCCCCCACGCCGGCTGTCCTGCATCTGCTGCAAGACGGACTTTTGTAATTGCCTGGAAATGTGCAGCAATTCACCGGCAATGGACTGGTACTTCTCTTTCATGTCATCGCTGACAGAAGCAATGCGGTGTACCGTCTTATTGACGCCATCGTGGATATCCCCATAGGAGATGCTCTGAGCGAGTTCCGTCAGTTCCTCAGTACGCTGGCGCTCTAAGTCAGTGGTAACGCTGTCCTCGGCGATACGGTTGAGCAGCCTCTCAATATCAGCAGCTGCTCCCGTATAGCCTGAACCCTCATAGTCGTCATCCCGCTCTGAGGTACCGCCCTCTGGAGCGGACACCTCGCTGGTTTCCTGTAGAGGGATGCGACCGCCTTCCTGGTCTGATACCTTCTGGTGTGAGGGTGTTGGACCGCCGCCCAACTGTACTGCCGTCTCGTCGCCCGCGCTCTGATCACTGTCGTCTGTTTCCCCTGCTGCGCCGCCGGCCGAAGTCTCTGTTTCCTCCTCGGACTCAGGTTCTTCGCCAGCGCCAGAGCCAGTTTGGGCATCCTCGCCTTCGTTTTCCTCACTGTCGTTGGAACTGGCGGCTAACGCTGCAGTTGCAGCGCGCTGCTGACCAGTCGCTGTTCCGCCAGGACTGGACGATGTGCTGCCAGCATCCACCGGGGCCGTGTCGCCGGATCCCTCCTCACTGCCCCCCATGAGAGAAGAGAGGAGTTTGCTCAGCAGGTTATCAGAATCTCCGGAACCACTGCCGCCAGGCGCGGTGTCTTCTGCCTGGTCCTTACAGAACTCCATGAAGTCCTTGATATAGGACCAGCACCGGATCAGGATCAGATTGGCAGTGCGGCATCTGTCCTTGTAGTCCCGGCTGGCCAAAGCCGTATCCAACTCGCTCAGAAGAGAGAACACCACCTGTATACGCTCATCAGAAAGTGGCGTCCCACCATACTTGAGTTCACCCCAGAGCATATAGGATAACATGGCGTTTCGGATGGTCATCCAGATATGCCCGCCATCCTCCTCGCGGTCGATCATATCCTCAATGGTAGGAAAATTTTCGAGTCTGTTTTTGCGCCACGCCCGCAGACTGCTGCCCAAGATGCCGGGGTAGTCCATCAGCATCCGATTTTCGATATAGCCATCCTCCAGGACGTTCAGGATGTCATGGGATATTCTCCCCAACAGGCCGACATTCTTTGGATCTGCTTTCTGGTAGGCTAACAAATCCGCTTCCGCATCTCGCTCTGCAGCATTTCGCAGGGGCGGATTCTCCGGGAACCACCTGCCGATCTCTTGAAAACTGTGATAGGACTGCGATGCAAGAAAGTCCGTATAGAGTACATGCCCAAGTTCATGGGCGAATAGTCCGCAGACTTGTTCGTACCGCGCCTGCCGCCCCTTCTGCCGTGTCACCTGAGGATTGCCGGCATTGATCTGGATCAGGGCATTATCCGTACAGGCCAGGCTCGGATTCTTGGGCTTCCAGATGATGCTGCACTTTACCCTGCGCCGATAGCCGTACCGCCGTGTCTGTGCGGCGGCAATATCCGCGAAGTGATTGGCCAGGATACGCGAGGTAAAAAACTGGCGGTCAGTGATTTTCGACTGCTTCTGTGCAATCAACTGCTTGATTTTCTTATGACTCACTCTTGCCAAGAGTAGCGGTCCTCCTTTCCTTTTTTCTTTCGATCAAACTGCCTTCTTTTGTTTGGGTGCGAAAATCGGCTCCAACACAGTGGTAAGCAGTGCGGACCGGTCTTCTTCATCCGATGTGGCCTTGCTCACGATGGTATAGCGCGCCGAGGTATAGGGGTCCCCTGTAATCTCTGTACTCATGATCCAGTCGATGAGACTGCGCATACCACAATTGCCGTCTGAGATCCCATTTTTCCGGCAATAGTCGGCCATATCGCATACCACCTGTACCATGCGTCCGACCAGGACATCATCTTCACAGCCGGTAATGCTCATGGCGCGCTGCGCCATGATTTCCGGCTCCGGCAATTCGATATCCTGAGTGAGATTCATGCGGTCAAGAACCGATTGGTTTACGCCGCGGCAGCCCTCGTAACTGACATTGGTAGTCACCACAACCACTGCGTCCGGATGACGATGGATCACCTCGCCGGTTGGCAGGGTAATGGACCCTTTTTGCTCTAAAAGAGAGTTGAGGCCAACCAACACACCAGGCTGAATAATCGTGGTGGGCTCCTGCAGTTCTACTAAATATCCATGCTTGAGCGCACGGATGAAGTCCGTTTCGATGTAGGTAAAGGTCTGCCTGCCGTCGGATGACTCCGGCTGCACTTTGCACAGTTGTTGCAGTTTATTGGTGACCATCTCCATAACAAGGCTCATACAGTCCTGTGACGTTGCATCGGGCTTTTCCATGCCGGAGAGTTTCTGGTATGTGCCGGCGGGGTCATAGTCCATGTCATCCAAATCGGGCAACCCCATGAGTTTTTTCACATTCTCATAGGTAATTCCGCCCATCTCTTTGAGCTGTTCCCGCTGTTGGTCCAAGTCAGCATCGCCAGTAGAAGGTCCATCTGTGTCAGGAAACACCTGTCCGACAAGGTCAAATATCTCCGTGCCGGCAGAGCAGGTGTACTTCATATACGGCAGGTTCAGCCCGGCCGCAATTGCCCGGGCCCCCTCTGTCTTTCCTGTACCAGCAGGGCCGCGCAGCAGGAAGTTTCGCATGGGCAACGACCGCCCAGTAGATGCTTTCGCGTGTTTACAGATCGTAATGACCTCCTCCGGCAACACATACCAAGGCTCCAAAACAGGTACAAGCGCCTGTTCATGAGGCGTAAGAATGCGTGCCGGATTCAAGACATATTTGCCAATGAAATCGCTGTGCGGCGTGGCCTCCTTAATCTCCAATTTTACGGGAGCGCTGGAAGTGGCCAGAATTGTGAACATACCAGCCAGCACGCTGTCCGGCCGGAAGTTCCCCGCATCAATATGAGTAGTGGAAACCCGCATCAGGTTCCCCGACCCGTCGATATTGACCGGCAGATGCGCACCGCAACTGCTATCGCTGACCCGCCGGTAGGCGTTATCACAGAGAATGGCCAGATCATTCGTCGACTGATTGATATCAGGGAATCCCAGTTGATATTGTTTTTCGAGTTCCATCAGGTGCTCTTTGAACTCGTCATCCACCATCAGGGCCGGGAGCATCGCCATGAGAACCGCCGCGCCATCCCGACCATTATTCCGAATAGCGTAGGTTTCGATCATCTCCGTATCCTTGTTATAGAGACTGGCAAGGACGGAGCCAGAAGCAGGCTCGTAGACGGCCAAATGGTAGTCATCAGGGCCGGAATCAGACTTATATTCCGCCACGCCTTTGGAACCGCAGAGCCCAACGGCGCCGGGTTCTACGCCATACTTACACTTGAAATAGGCCAAGACCGCCTTAGCCACAGTGCAGCAGAGCGTGGACTCCGTCCCATCTCCATACTTGGAGGATACCTTGACCTTCCGCTTGACCTTATCAAAAGGCTCGGGTAAGGGTCTGGAAAAGGAAAACAGTTTTGAACTCATTGAGATCACGCTCCTTATTTTATTTTGATTTGTACCTGAATGCCATCCGCCAGAGGCTCAGCTGAGGCAAATCCGTTGCGCAGCAATTCCTTGCAGATGAGCGGCCAACTATCACCGTGGGGCAGTTGGCTGGCAAAAATGCGGAAGGTGTCTTTGCCTTGCGCAATTACCTCATTGCACTGTGCATTCAGATTTTGCAGATTTGCGTCCACCCATTCAAATGCTAAGAGTCCATAATCTACAGTTTCCTGCCGTGGCTTCGGCGCATCATCCTCCTCTGATTCCAGTTCTGTCTCAGGTACAGGCGGTGGCGTTTGCTCCGCTGCCGTATAGTCAAGGCCGCAAAACTGCAAGTGGTTTACCAGAACCATTGCCATTCGATAGCCTCCGGCGCGGTTGAGCAGGATAATCAGTTCTCCGCCCTTTTCAAAACGCTCCCGGGCATCTGCTGCTGCCCAAATCCATTTGGCGTCAGGGTACCGGGCAACGATCTGCTCAGTGATCCGCCTCTGCAGTAGCGAAAATGCGTCGGCCAGTACCGTTTCCTCCGAAACTGGTGCAGGCAGACCCAAAAGCAGCGGCGATGGCGGTTCGGGTTGCTTTTCCAGATGGAACAGCAGCCATAGCGCATAGGCAAATACGCCGATCATCATCAACAGCAGAATCGGCCACAGCCGGGTGGTAAATACCAGCAGCGCCATCAGCCCCATGATCGTCAGCACCTCATTTCTCTTTTGCTTCTTTTGCTCGCGGGTCATCCCGCATTACCTCCTTCTGTTTTGGCAGATAGAAATATACCGTGCTCTCTATCTTCCCTAGGACTTGCCGACAGACGAGTGTTGCCAGCAGCGCATTTTCAGTGGTCTCTTTGCCATCCAAGAGTGTAAGAACCATCTTTTTCTCCTCAACGTCTTGAGATGGAGCTACCGCACTCCTGAAAGTCTGTTTAGAGGAGCATACCTGCATCTGATACTGCCGTCTGTATCCCAGAACGGACTGCAATTGCCGTGTCTGCTCCACAGTCATTGTACCGCGGGTCAGCCGGCGCAGAACCATCTCCATTTTCTTGGCTTTGCTCTTTGCGCTTTTCTTCCGAAATAACCGGTTATTCAGCCCCACCCCTCCTAAAATGCAAAAAAGAGCGCACATGGAGTGGATGGTTCCGACTTCATGTGCGCTCTTTGACGCTTATAGTTATATTTTATTGGCTCTGCCAGTTGCATACTCAGCCTGGGAAATAGGGATTGTTCCCGCCACTGAAACTCTCGTAGCCCGTAAAGCCTTGAGGCATGGCACCAGACGAAGCAGGAGGGGCCGCCGGCGGTTGAGACTGTCCAGTTGCAGGATAGGATGACGGCTGGGACTGCCCAGTTGGGTAGTCCTGCTGCGTGCCTTGTCCGGTTCCATCCTGCGCTCCGCCGTTCTGCCCTTTTTTCTGGCCGCTTCCACTGTAGGAATACTGGATGTCATCCAAATTGATAACCGGACTGGAGCGTTTTTCCTTGCTTTCCTTGTCTGTCCAGCGCTCCTCGTCATAGTCACCAAATATTGTGACGACCGATCCTTCTTTGAGTTTCATCTTTTTGATGCGTTCACAGATCTCACCAAAAGCCTTGATCTTCAGGTTGACCCACCGGTGATTGTTCTCCTCACGGCTATCATATTTGCGGTTTCCGACTTGGAAAACAGCAAACTCGCCGCCGTTCTCGCTATTGAAGAAGCGGATCGCCGGTGCGCCGTCATATCCTTTGGACACAACGGCATCTGAAATAAAGATCTTCATCATGGTGTTTTTTCTCCTTTCCGCAGGTCATGCCCTGCATTCAAACGATTTTATTTCAAACCCGTGTTTTACGGGTAGAAAACAAAAAAGTGCCAAACAGCGCAATCGCGCTATCTGGCACTGTGCAACACGGGAACTTTGATTTCTCAACGAAAACACGGTTACTATTGACTTGATTATATCACGGCAAATAGTAAAGGTCAATATTCTCCCGCGCATGTTCCTCTATCCTGTTTCCAGAATCCATCGAATCTTCACGCCTGTGGGATACTTTTCAGGAGTTCGCCGCGGGCGGTTACGGCAATTCCACCCCAATGGCCGGGCCGATGTGAGCCCATCCCGCAGAAACCCGACTGCCCGCAAACTGCTTCCTGATTCCTGCGGCAGCGTATAGGTCACAAACCGATGGTATCCCATCTCCTTCCCTACACGAATGGTAGCTGCGCAGAGTTTGCTGGCGGCGTGGCGGTACACAGGGTCACAACATATTCGATTCAACTCTAATGTACGTCCATCGTTTAGCGCTCTTGCCTTTGGAATACTGGCAATGGCAACGCCAATTCTCGCTCCGTCGCCGGCAACTAGGCCGATGGAGAATTTATGCCCTTGCGGGGCGGAACAGTGGCGATGGTTCTGGCGAACAAATTCCATCGCTTCCTTGATAGACACCGGAGTAATATCCATCGGGGTAATCAGACTGAACCGATCTCCATCGGCATAGCAAAACCTTGGCCAATCATCGTCAGGCTGGCAAATCAGAAAACGCCCCAGCCTGTGAACCACCGGCCAACTGATTTCCCGCTGCTTATCATATACAGAAGTACGTTTTTCCTGTGGAGAAACCGCTAAAGCCATTGGATCAAGCGAAAGAACCGGCCGCTTGACTACTATCGCATTCGTCAGATCGTAGTATTTTCGGTCAGGACTCCCATAGTGGTATATCTGCATATGGACCGGCAGTTTCCAGTCCAATGCCTCCATGATCCGCTCAAACTGTGCTTCTGAATAGGTGGCGCTATCCCGGTACCACTTCCCCTGGATGCGGTAGTTGAAGATATGATAGATCATACCTGTTACGTCACCTTTCCCCGTATCGCTGGCACAACGGCCAGATAGGAATGCAGCCGATGGATACCACGCCACTCATAAAGCGGCGCGGTATCTGCAATATAAAGAGTTAGTGCATCTCCCTCTCGCACTGAGATATGCCGGTTGCGAAGTACGACCAGCAGAGCTTTCCCCTCGACTTCCATCAACATCGCCTTAGGCCGCAGACGCAACGGCGTACGCTCTAACTTCAACACCGTGCCTTCGAGCACAAGATACTGCCCGCGTCGCCCGATGTTATAAAGTCGGAAGGCACTGAATGCCAGTAAAACCGCACACAACAGGAACGGTACGGAGACTGTTATGGAAAAGAAAAGCATCGCCAGGGCAGCCAACACAAGTGTCAGCACAGAAAGCGCCGCCTGTATCAGCATCTGGTGCTGAAGTGCAAGTGGGATATTACAAGCATCCTGTTTCACACCCATTTCCTCCTCTACACCAAAAAAAGCCTGCCCATGCGCAGGAGACGGAGCAACGACATCACAAGGGCGTCCCGTGCCGGGGACCATTCCATCTCTGATTCAAGCGTTCCATCCCAGATCAACTCTTTAGAAGAATAGATTTGCTCAGTGAGTTCCTGGCGGCCCTGTTCTCCCAGCAGCGCAGGCACCGGCTTTGTGCCCTGCTCCTCCAGCCGGATCAATTCGCTGGCGGTCAGCCGCAGTCCTGCCTGTTCAATCCAAGTCCAAATGCGACCGTCATAACCCGTCTGTACTGGTTTGGTATCCGAATCGAGTTCCGGACAGATAATACAGCCGGACAGGAGCCGGTAATGTGCCAGATCCCCCCGCTCCTTCGTGGTGGCGGCCAAGCCGGACTGCTCCAATCTCCGGATGTAGTTCTCTTTCCCGGCAGGCACCTCCTTGGGTGCCTGCTGGGCATTTGTCCATAGTCTCGCCATCTCCGGCCCCAAAGCAAAAACTTTTCCGCAGTGGGACACTCGAAATTCTTCGGTTGATTTCTGAACGGCTAATCCCTTGGATAAGTACATCATGTTATTCACCCCATCTTTATTTGCGTTTGCCCTATTACACAAGAGTGGGGTCCTTTTTACAACAGTGCCATAAATGCAATGGCCAGCAGGATGACTCCAAGCGCCCCTGCCACCAATAAGATGACCTTCTTAATCAACTCCGGATCCAAACGGTCTCTTTGCTGCCCAGCGTCAATGGGCTTGACATCGTTATAGTACCCATCATAGTTGATATCCATAGGGTTCTTTTTCTGTTTTGGTGGGTGCTTCGATGCGGGGTGGGAGCCCTGCCGCTTTTCTGCTCCTATAGAGCGATGTTTCCGAAGCGGAGGCATGGATGTGCTTTTTGCCCCATGTACTGGGATTTGTTTACCGCACTCGGCGCAAAAAGAGGCGGCGCCTCCTACAAGGGAAGCGCCGCAATAGGGACAGAATTTCATAATACCGACTCCTTCTTCCAATTTGATTTCCAGCGTAATCGCTGTCCGTCGCTTAACATAGGAGTAGATATTATGATTATAACATCAAAACATCCGCCTGTCACCCGCGCCAGACTTGCCAGTTCCACTGCCATAAATACTGCCAAATACACTCGCAAATCCTACTTGCCGTGCTGGCTGTACCGACTGAGGTGGCTGTGCCGGCGGCACCGGCTGCTCCGGTGGTTTCCTCGATGCAGAGTCTTGTGCTGGCTGCGGCGGTGCCTGTGCTTTTGACCGTCCAGACGACTTTTTCTCTCGCTCATTGATCCGTGGCCCATGGATTGCCCCCCACTCCGCAGTGTATTTGGCAGAGAGCCAGGCGCGGTAGTGCTCCGCCGTGGTCAGCAGTAGTTCGTTGAGCTGGCGCCAACTGAGGATCACAGAAACATGCTGTTCAGGGTTTGCCCCAAACTTGGGGACAATCAGTCCGGTTTTGTTCTCCTCCCCTGGTCCGCTATCCGCAGTGAGAAAGTAGTCGGACTTGCTTGAGATCGTCAGTTTTACGACCCGGGACAGGCTCTTCCCGTCTGACCGAGATTTGCCGTACTTGGCCAGCTGTTTTGCCGAGGTGCCGCCCAGATGTTCATATAGCGGCTCCTGCTTTTTTTCCTGCTTATATTGCTGCATCCGCATATGCAGGGTGCCGGAGGCAGCCTCCTGAGTCAATGCGAGAAATTCTGGCACATCAATGTAGATATTGATATTACTGGTGTATCGGCTACCTTTCGGCAGTGACGTATCATAGGATACAAATTGCAGATGGACTTTTTCCAGATGGAAACAGTCATTTTTGATCTCCACAAAGCAACCTCTTGCATCTTTTCGAATGATTTGACCCCAATTATCTGCGGACATGGTTTTGCTGTCATTCTCCATATCAGATCACTCGTTTCCATTTTATAATAAATCCGGCATTTTCGGTTTGTCGATGGAACTGTCCTCAGTTTCTTCCGCTTCCAAACTCCAAAATTTTCTGCACAGTGCGTTGAGCTGTTCCGCTGCCGATTCAAACTGGGGCATAAACTCTTTTCCCGTGTCATAGTTAACATAGAGAAGGCTAAAGATGATGTTCCACACCATCTCAAGCGTTCTCGATGGAAAATGGAGATTTTCCATTTTATTCACCATCACACTTAGATTTGCGGTTACTACTGTCCATTCAAGGAAAAAATCATCCTCTTCCGGTATCTGAAACCTAGCCAACCAACTGCGGATTGTGTTATGCCTTTTTGCTGACCCACAATTAAAGTCATTGAGCACATAGCGAACCTTGACGCAATCTTTTGTGACCTCCATGTTTTTGTCCAAAACACCTTCAATGGATGCGACACGCCCTACAGGAAACAGTGCGCAGGCTGTAGGCTTGCAGTCATGGACACTGCAGCGTCCATCATCCCGTAGCAATGGACAACGACGTTGCGGGCCAATTGGCACCATATGGACCAGCGGAATCCGGGACGAATATCCAATCGATACCTCTCCGCACTCCTGGATGACATGCTCTGTGGTCTTACCAAGTTTCTTTGCGATATTGTAGATATCTCGGGCAGTAAACAAAACGGTATCTTGGTTTTTACAACACTTGCCGCAATGGCGGCATTTGAAGTCAAATTCCGAGTCCAAATCCAATAGAGACTGCTCCAATTCTTCCAGCGAACTGCCCTGCTTCAACAATGCTCTGATATCCATAGCCATTCTCCTTACTAATAGACTGCGGGAGCATCCGCTACTCGGATACTCCCGCAATGATTGTGCTCTGTATGGTCTCCGACTGTTCGGGCTTCGATGCCGGCATCAGCCAACATCTGTAGGAACTCCTGTTCTGTGCAGGCTTTCCCTGATCCCTCATCAATAGATTTGTGTGTATTGCTCCGCTACCTCAGCGATGCGCTGGAGCGTGGAGCGCCATGCGGCATCTTCAGATACCTTGGCATCATCCTTGTCCAGAATCTCAACCTCGACACCGGTCAAGGATGCACAGGCGTATACTTCTTGGACACGCCCGTCTTCGACCACGACAAAGATAGTTTTATCTGACTGCTTTTTGCCTTTCACTGCGTTCGGCTCAGTTTCCAAATCATTCACCCCCCCTCACAAGAAATGAAAAGAGGGACGCACCTCGGCGCCCCTCCTTGTGGCCCGAAGGCCCATATATATAAAAAAGCGCCCAAAGGCAAGTCTGCCTTTAGGCGCTTTGAAACACGACTACTGATGACTGTAGATACAGTCAACGGATACTTTATGGCATTATTATACCTGACCACAAGATGAAATGCAAGCCTTATCCGATTACCTCTCCATATCGAGCGAGGATTGCTTTTTGTGCTTGAATGCGTTATATTATAAATATCAGTATCTGTGCCATATGGCAAAGTACACCGTGTTTCATCCATGCCATCACCCTGGGGGCGATGGCATTTTTGTTTTTTGCCAACACTGGCAACAAAGTGAGCGGGATATCCCTATCCCTGCTCACTTTTTTATATAGATTTGCTTCCGGCTCGGAAGCATTCCCTTTGCTCCGGGCCGCAAGGCCCGTTCATTATAAAAGCCTCAGATCATCTAAAAATGAAAGGACTGGTACCATGAAATATCTCGACTTGGCGCAGATTTTTTCCGCACATGAGGCAAATCATCCACGATATCATCTGGATGGGCTGATCACGTTCTCTGACTTTGGTCCGTTCGAAAATCCCAGTTATACACAACTCGACCGCACCTACGCGGTCAGCAGCAATAACAAAGCCTTCCTGCCCAACCGCCTCGGTTTCTCCATCTTTGGTACATGCCTGAACGGCAAAGATCCCCATGTCAGACTGGAACACTATATGCGTCAGCCGAATGGTTGGGTCCCCGGCGAGTGCTGCCTGATCTTTTATCAGTTGCAATGTGTCAGTGACCGGGAATTCTTACAGCCGTCTCTTTATCCAACCCAGCGGCAGGCCATTGAGTCCATGTTGCAGGACTTATGTACCCACGGCCGCTTGGAGTATGACGATGTGCTGACCGCCTTTGATAACGGCAACGGTCAAATCAGCAGCAACGAGTTTGAAGCCTCCCGATCCTCTGCCTGGCTCAATGCTGGTTCTGCGGGTAATTGGGACTGGGTGATCCAGCCCATCTACCTCTATGACACGAAAAAACTCGCTGTAGGAGTTCCTTTTCCAACGCCGGAATGCAATCATGGCACCTCCGGTCCTTCTGAAAAGCAGAAAGACAATAAAGGCGGTGTCTAATATGGGTACAAAAGGGATTCAGAGATTCCACTGTTCAAGGTGCCCGCATCGGTTGACTTATCTCAAGGGCGAACCCCGTCAGGAAGGGTATATCGTGCTGCAGTTTGGTCAGCAGTATTGCACAGCCGGAAAGAAATACCGTATGTTTAAGAAAAAAGATCCCAAAATCTACCCGCCAAATTGGTGTCCAAAACTAAAAAAGCCATGTGAATTTCGTGTTTATGATTTCAAGGACGCAAACACATGGTACTTGCACACCCTACTCAAACGCAAATCGCCTCCCGACGGGTACCAGTACGCCGTGCGGTTATCTGGGACAGTAAACTTGACTCCTTCAGCATTCTTTTCCATGGCGAAGCGAAAAGGTGCATCTGAACTTTTGGGGGTCATGGTCAAAATAGGGGAAATTGTAGAGATCGACGATGGTCTTACCAGCAACTGCTTCTATTTGACGCTGAGCGGTGTGAAATATCTGCCTTATTGGGATACGGCCCGTGCGCGAAAAAACGAATATGCTTGCAAAAACACCGATAACTGACGAAAATACATGCGCACAATCAAAATTGGAGGTTTGATTTATAATGGAAAACATCACAAAAGGCCCAAACATTGTATTTTGCAAAATCTGTGGTGCTATGCTAACCTGGGAGCATCCTGAGGGATCTGGTCATTATCAGGCATCCAGTGATTTTATCGGTGGCGATATCTGTCGCAGTTGCTTGGCTGAGCGGCAGGAAACTGGTTGTTCTACGCCTGAATTTCCATATAGCGCGGGCCAGACTGGTGACATTTCTGAATCAGTGGAGCATGTTCAAATCGCGCTTTTCCAGGCACCGTTTGCTTCTCTGCACGAGCACGGGCTACTTATAAAGATGTATGACTGTGAGCAGCCCTTCTCCGGTCCTGTCCCGTCACAGTATTATATGCCTGTGTTCAGCGGAGAGATTGAGATCCGCGGTATGCTACCCAAGGAGCCTCAATTGCGCACATCCTATATCTTAGAGCAGTTCTATTGTCTCTATAACCGAGATGACCGCCCAAATCCGATGACCAGCCGCAGTCTGTCCGTGGGCGACGTAGTACAGTTGGAAAACCAATTTTTCCTTTGTTCTGCCGCCAGTTTTATCCCGGTTGCGTTTGAGCCGGTAGCGGAAACAGCCAAGACCCCCGCAGACACTCTTATCATGCCAAATGGCACTGTACTCCAGGTCAAAATATGCTCTGAGGACGAATACCCTTGCATCAACATTGACCTCGTGCAAGCAGATGGTGAAAACGAGCGAGTCTGCTTCGTTGAACACAATCCTGAAAAAGAACTGGGGCAGGAATTGTGCATCGGCGTCTATTGCTCCACAGAGGAAGACACTGTCTATTACGGCAGTTATAACCAGGGTGATAATCATGCAGAATCTCTATGACCCGCCAGATCTCTGTGGCATAGATACCGAATCAAGTCTGCGCCTCTCATCTATATCCACATTCCATTCTACGAACAAAGAGGTAGAACCATGGGAAAATTCAAGGATCTTACCGGCCAAACATTCGGGAAATTGACAGTTATCAAAAGAGTAGAAGATCAGAAGGCCGGACGCCCAACGTGGCTGTGCCAATGTGAGTGTGGTAATTTGACAACTGTATCATCCACCCGCCTCATGCGGCCTAACGGCACAAGGTCATGTGGCTGTCTCAAACACCAGCGCTCCCCCTCCCTGATTGATCTGACAGGTCAAACTTTTGGACGCCTGAAAGTGCTACGCAGGGATGAAACGGCACCCGGCAGCCGCATAAAATGGATTTGCCAATGTAAGTGTGGTAATACGGTTTCTGTTTTATCTTCCAGCCTTCGCAATGGGAAAACAAAGTCCTGCGGTTGCTCTCAGTCTCCAGTCAAGTATGACCTGACTGGTCAGGAATTTGGGTATCTCCTTGTCATCGGGCGTGTGACAAATCCGCACATTCGAAGCCACGATGTCCGGTGGAAGTGCTTGTGTCGGAATTGCGGCCGCATTGTCCAAGTCGATAGTTACTGGCTTAGGACCAGTGACCCATACGGTCACTGTAGATGTACGCGATTCAACAAGCCCCAAAACACTCACGACGGGTCCCAATAAAATTTGTGATACGGGTATTGTGACCAGAATTCTGCATTTACATTGCATCGGCCTAAATTGCTAAGCGGGGTGCCAGTCGGCCCCCGCTCTTTTTATGTCGCCATGCAGCAAGCATATTTACATCATTGGATGGCGAATTTTGCCAAGGATGCCCGTCTCTGTCTGCAACGCCTAAAGAGAATCGCCACTTTCATTCTTTTCAAATTGTGCTATAATAGTTTCATGTCAATTGGGCGCAGAGAGGAAACCTGCCTGTGAGTTATCTTTCTATCTTCCGTACAAATGAGAATCAAAAGCAGAAATGGGACTCTATTATCTACGAAATCAGTGAATTCGTGTCAGCTTTTTTCTGGGATGAGGCTCCAGATAAATATGGACTGGAAGCCCGGGAAGGCCAGCAGGATATGGCGTTTGCAATTTTGGACGCCGTCCGCGGAAATTACCACTTCGCAGTTGAAGCTGGTGTAGGGATTGGGAAGTCATTCGCGTACCTGGTTCCTTTGCTTCTATATAATAAGAAAACAGGCCTCCCAGTTATCATTGCCACATCTACAATCGCACTGCAGGAACAGTTGATGGATGACATAAAGAGGCTTAGTCCTATGCTCAATGTCACACCCGATGTGCTTTTGGCCAAAGGCCAAACACACTATGTCTGTCAACTGCGGGCCAACGATTATTTTGCTTCCCCGGAAGGCCAGCAGTTTGCTCGGCTGAAACAGAAGATTGTTGAGGGCTGCCAAGACCGTCGCGCTTTCTCTCCCCCGATCCCAGCCAATGTCTGGGAGAAAATCAATATTGTACGATACAGCCGCCGTGCCTGTCTTGGTTGCCCGTTCTCATCGCAGTGTCAATATGCCAGACTCCGTGACGAACTGAAATTTACAAACGGTATTATCCTGTGCAATCAGGATTTGTTGACGGCGCACCTATTCAAGCGGAGCCGTGACCAAGGTGGCCTGCTAAGCGATCTGGTTCAGTTTGTGGTGGTTGACGAGGCCCACAATCTGGAGGATAAGGTGCGAAGCGCAACCACAGAGCGGTTTGGGGAGCGCCAGTTGATCCACGCAATCAATTCCGCAGTAAAATCAGTTCGAGGCGAGGAGCGGGAATTTATCCTTGAGGACGCGGATGATGTGGTCTGTTCCGTTCGTGCCCTTTATAGCAACTTGAACTCGCAGATGCGTATGCAGATTACGCAGCCGGCCCGTGACATGAAATATGCCGACCGTTTCTTTTTCCGCGATGAGGATGGTGCAGTTGACTTAATCCGAGCAGTTTCCAGGCAACTGCAAAAATTGTCCAGTTCCGTCCAGGTCTTTGGCAGCAGGGATTATCGCAGAGGTGACAGTTCATCTGGCGCCGACGAGTTGGACGCCGCTACACAGTCATTCAAAGAACTGGCGTCAGATTTTGACAGGCAGTTATTGTGGCTGGAACGCCGAGGCCAGACCGCGGATTTGTCTTTCTGCCCCAAAAACACCAAAGACATTCTGAAAAAACTCTATTTCAGCAGTAAAATCCGAGTCATCCTGACCTCTGCCACACTGACTTCAGCAGTAGGCGGGCCATTAGAAAATCAATACGCCTACTTCCTGCACAACACCGGATTTCCTGTGGGCCGAACTGGTATCTTGTCTGAGCCCCATCCTTCTCCTTACCCCTATGATGAGCATGCCATGATCTATTTCTGCGATGATCTGCCCCACCCAACGCGGGATCATGAGGCGTTCATTGAGAAGGGTGTTGAGCGGCTTATTCAGGTCCTTAATATATCTCAGGGGAAGGCTCTGGTGCTGTTTACCGCCAAGACGGATATGGAAGAAGTCTATGCAGCGCTTCAAAGCAGAAATCTTCCATACAAAATTCTCATTCAGCAAAACGGTGCCTCCCAAGAACGTGTTCTGCAGGCGTTCCGAAATGATGTTAATTCTGTCCTTCTGGGGACTGGGGCCTATTGGGAGGGAATCAGCATTGAGGGCAAGAGTCTATCCAATCTTGTCATCTTCCGCCTGCCATTCCCGGTACCCGATCCTATTATTGAGTATAAGGCCTCCATTGCCAAGGACGCCATGATGGATGTCCGGGTTCCAGAAATGATTATTAAACTCAAGCAGGGAATCGGCAGACTGATCCGTAATTTCAGCGACACCGGGATCGTGTCCATCATCGACAGCCGTCTCAGGGACACCCAGCCGGAGCGATACCACGATATTACTTGGAACTCGCTGCCTATCCATCGCCGCACCACTGATCTCCAAGAGATCGAAGCCTTTTATCATACGGTATGCGATTGAGGCCGGTTTGCAATCATTTGTATTTGCACCAAATGAACGCAAAAATAGCGCGGGGGACCTGTTCGGACCCCCGCGCTATTCCTATTTACGACTCTGGTATCTCCATATCCAACGCCGCCAGAATATCTTCTTCCAGCAGACAGCCAGCGACCAGCGGCAGCCGCTTGGCATACGCTGTGCGCAGCATACGATAGTCCAAACCATTGAACCGAACACGATCCAAACCATCCATATCCTTGCAGATGTAGTATAGGTGAATCACCCGCTCTTTCTCCTTACGTGAGAGTCCAGGCTCAGACATAATCGCCGCAACACCAGTGATGTCATCGTGGCAGTGGTGGGTGATCACCAGTTCCGCGATTCGGTATTCTTTTCGACTTAACCGAATTCCACGCAAGCGGATTCCCTTTTTACGGATCAGAGCAACAGACTGTTCCCCATGGCTATCATCCCGGTCATCCGTTGTCCGTCCGATGTCATGGAGTAGGCTGAAATAAATCAGGATTTGCCGGTCCGCCTCGCTCAAAGGATCCCCTGCATTGTGAATGTAAATAAGCGAGAGCAGCAGCACCCGCAGGATATGCTTCAGGCCATGAACTTGGAATAATGCCTCCTCTTGGTAGCCCAGCAACCGTGCCTGCTTTCCATAATACTGAAACTCCGCCAGTGTTGGGGCCAGAATTTGAGGGACAGTCTCTTTTGCGGCAGGGATCATATCCTCATACCCATAGTCCGATATGGTACCCGGCAGAACAACCACCTCATTTTCCATTGAATACCCAGGAAAATAGGCGATAATCTGTTCTGATTTGACATGGGCTACTGCAATGCGGGTCCCCTGCCCAGAACGATTGGCAAACCAGAGTGCATTTCCCGGGTGACTGCTCCAAGAGATCGCCCGCTCGGGCGGCAGAGACTGTGTGCCCATGCCGCGGTAGATTGTGATACGGCCGTCTGCATCAGGCCGAGGCAGCGGAGTGGGCGGTGCGTATTGAAACACATATTCCAACACCTCCGGCGGCCACATATCATTCGCATAGTCAATTCGCTTATAAATATCATGCCAGATGGAAAACACCTGCTCCCGAGGAATATCGCGGTATCTCCGCTGAAAGTCATAAATCAGCATGACCATCGGTACGCATTTCAAATAAAAACTCTTCCATTCTCCAGCTGCTAGTTCAGGGCAGATCCCACCATACTTGGTCAAGGCGCGTAACTCTGCCTGCCCAGTATCTTGGATGTATTGACGCTGCAGAAAAATAGCTGCATATTTGCCTTGATCGTAGTCTGCGTAATAGGTGTTGAATATTTGTCTTGTTGGGTCATGGACCACCTTCCTGATATCCAGTCCATAGGAGGAAAGCACAGCAGATAATTCTGAGTAGGTTAATCCATCCTCAGACTGTGCTGAAATGAATTCCTCTGTCAAAGGTTCGAACCGAGTCATAACACCTCGTACCTTTTTTAGGATCGTTAATTTTTGCACAGTATCTCTCCTTTTTTCAGTCTAAAGAAATGCCTCTGCGTCGAACATGACAGCGGTTCGTATTAAAGCAGCTTTGCTCACCGGTTCTCTGCACCGCCCTTTCGTACTATCCGGTGTTGGTTTCCAACCGTCACCGACAATACCGCAAACCATGTTCCGGTGCTTCTCAGTTATACGGACACCTCTTTTGCGGTACGCTGATAGGCGGCCCACCGAATGTTCGGTGGACCGCCCAATTTGTTCTACCGCCAAAATAAGATATGGCCGCCCAGGGATATCAGCAGCTGATAGAAACCCTCGAATTCCATTGCGCTATGAATCCCGAAGCGGAGCCGGCATTTTAACTCCTTGCTGTCTACAGGCACGCAGAAGTTGTATTGGAAATTGCAGATCTGCTGGCCTGTGTAGGGAGTCAGTTGGTCGCTCTCATAGGTCCCAAGATAAACTGGCGTCTCATACGCCTCTGCCATCGCCTGCACCAGTTCTCTGCTTATGTCGTTGATTGGCCTCTGAACGGAGACACAGTGGCCTGCCTCAAACACATATTTATTTACTTCTTCCAAAACAGACTCCAGATGACTCTTTTCCTTCCTGCCCGAGGTGTCCCCCTTTAATTTTGCATGAATTGTCTCTAGTTCTGTAGAGAGGGAAGCATACTGGGTGTTCAGTTCTTGTAAGAGTTGGCCGCACTCCTCACAGTCCAGCAGATGCGCTTCATCCAGCACAAACTGCTCCATCATATCGCTGGTAACAGCGTCATACGGCAGACAGAGTGTGCCCTCTTGTACGGGCAGGAACACAACGCCCAGATAGCCATTATGGCAGACAGGACAGACCTGACACCGTTCATCGCCAAACTGCTGTCGATACCGTGTCCGAATTGGTTCCAGATCCGTGAAGTCTGCGCCGCCGTTCCGGAGCAGTTCCAGGACCTCCCGGATCGTAGCCAGTTGACCTTGGCGCTCTGTGCCGGAAGACGCACAGCGATTCACTCCGGTGGTGCGTCCGCCTTGGGCCCCATGTTGTTCTGCAAATCGCTCGCTCATTTCCTATTCCCCCTCAACTTTCCTCAATTTTTCGGATATACCGGATGTTAATTCCCAGCCTCTCCGCATGGTGGATTTCTTTTGCCATGCCGTCGCTGATACGCTCTCCGCAGACCCACATCTCGCTGCAGGCCGCCAAAAGGTGATATCCTAATGTGAGACCCAGTTCCCGCTGCTCTGGGATCGTATCGTCAAGTATCTGCGGGTAGATGAGATGGGAGGCGACTGGCGTATAACCCCGTTGGATGGCAAATTGGCAGCACTGAATAGCAAACTGTGTGTTCCCCGCGATGTCCCCGGCATAGGGTGATGCGATATAGATCAATTTGCTCTGCGGTGTATTCCCCAGGATGCCAGATCCTGCATACTGCGCCCCATACTTTTGAGCAACCGCCCTATGCGCGTCAAGTTTATCCCGGGCCTGGACAGCCTCGATGCGCGGTGGCCCGTTCTGAAAGGAAACTTCCAGCCAAAAAACAAGTTCATGCTCCACGCTGGCTCACCTCCTTCCTGAAAAACTGATCCAGTTTCCGGCATTGCGCATACATCGGCTCCGTCAACATTTTGAGTTGTTCATCACTTGGGTTCCTTCTGGTGCCAAAGGACATTGGAGCACGCCATACCCATTTTCTCCAGAGATAGACTGGCGTGTACCAGCGGCTATATTCTTTCATGGAGATGCAATCCCCTTGGACAACAACAGCGGGAATCCCATAGAGCGAAAGGTGGATGTAGGTCATTTGCGCACAGGCAATGTCACAATCAGATGCCTGAATGACAAGCTGCTCGGATGGATTGAGCCCATTTCTTATTGCTTCTTCCACCGCTGCAAGCAACAATATCCCACTACCGCTGTTAGGGTCATTTAGTGTAAAGAACCCCTCAGAGGGCAGTTCATAATGGTTGCCGATGGTTGTGATTTTCGCCAGCAGCCTTGCCACATCCTGCGGAGTGAAATCCTGCTTTAGTGCGCGATTGTCTGCGCCGAACTCACAGTAAGTCGAGCCCAGCAGATCCTCATAGATGCCACCTTCCACATTCCTTACAACAGTGTGAGCGAGTTCCCGAAATGTGTGTGCAAACGCGGTCCGTTCTTCTTCCTTATACCGCTTCAGCAGTTTGTCCAAGGATGTCTTCCGTTCCTGATGTACGTGGTCAGTCTGAACAGAAATGTTTAATGCGCAGTAGTCGATAAAATCCCGATAGACCTCACGCCTGTGGATCCTGCCGCGGGTGATTTCAGCAGTCTGCGCGAGTAGACTGGTAAATTCTTTGTTATGATTCATGGACTCCTCCCTAATAAAAGGCTCGGGACTGGGATGCACTATCACACGCCCAGCCCCAAATATATTTGTTGGATTACATACGGTTTGCTCATCGTTATCAGTTCTGTATCTGGCAATACCGTTGCTGGTATATCCGCGCCATTTCCCGTTTCTCGCCGCCGCTGAGTTGTGCGGCGTAGCCGGGATCACACCCATCCTCCCAGGGATATTTCCCGTCCGGATCGCAGATCAGAACCCGCAGCACACGCTTAAAGTAAGCATCCGGCACTGCGGGACTTGTTTCGAACAGATAGCACGGAAGTGTGAACACATCATCCTCCCGGTCACCAGAATGGTATCGCTTTCCTTTTTCCGCAATCTCTATACCCACCAGATTGAGTATCATGGCCGCTTTTTTCTGCACTACGGGCAAATTAAGTTCCAGTTCCAAACTGCCGTATCGGTTGAGACCATGCGTATGGCTGCTCGGCCTCTCACTGAGAATGTAGTGGATAATCCAATCAGGTTTTATTGTCGTTGCACCTCCCGTTTTCTTCGCCTGTGCTATTATCGGCTACAAGAGCCGGCAATGGCAGGACACCCATTAAAAGGAGCCTGATGGCGGTCTGGTAGCCAATTAAAAAAGCATGGTCCAACTCCTTGGTCATACGGCTGTTTGCAAGGCATTCATACTGGCTGAGCACATCCTGATGTTCCGGCCCCAAAGCCCGCGAGATTTCTTCCTGCAGTTGTAGGATCTGTCTGTCGATTTCTCTCAGATCATCGGAATCATGGGAAGTCGCCTCTTCAAAGGCATCCCAGTACCCATCCATGAAATCATGAAAGAATGCGGCAATTTCCTCTTGATCAGGAGCCTGGCCGCCCACCGTTTGCGCCAGTTGCCGGAGCGCCAACTCCAGCGTAATTCGACGGTTTTCAAGAACAGTTCGCATCGCGTTGTGTGCATTCAGCATTTTCAACATTGTAATACATCTCCTATAAATTTTTCAGTGTTCTGCTTGGGACTATATAAAAACAAACGCATGGATCTGTTCTTGATCCATGCGCTTGGTGCCTGATTGGCCTGATCCATATGGACGGCCTATATATGGCCGAAAACAAAAAACTCCCAAAGATCACATGATCCCTGGGAGTTTTGAAACACGGCTACTATGTTCACCTGTGGTAAACAACGGATACTATATAATTTTATTATAGCCGGATTATCCACCGATTGCAAGAGGGGCCTCCGTTGTCAAATGCTTTTTATTTTCAGCATCGTGGAGGTAAAGTTCCAAAGCCTGCCGGATGATATGTGAATGAGCCCGATGTACAAATCCGTATTCGTCAGAGCAATATCGTTCGAATGTGCGCCCATTCAACTCTTGTTCTTTATTGCGGAATTGGTTGAGACGGACTTGTCCAAGACCAACCGGACAGGCTGCCTCTGCAATGATACGTATGTCTTCTGCTGTGTAGGGTTCCTTCCACCGCCCATCGCGGAAGAAATAGAGAATCGTACTCAATGTGGCGGGGCAGTAACTAGCCGCTTTTAACGAAAAATTATAATCAAAATATTTCTTTGGAATATACTGAACATTTATCGAGTGGCAACACTCAAGCGCAACATGACAAAGCCTCAGTGTGCGTTTTTCCACAGGAATATCGCGCAGACTGCACCGGTTGTTACGGAGCGCGGCTTCTAACAGTTCCTCTGTATGATGGTGAGTAGATACATCCGCAAGGGAATATTGGGAGTAAGTAGTATCTTTCATGGCCTGCAGAGCTTCTTCATAGGTCTGTTGCCATTTGGGGCTGAGAATCATAAAAGATTTCCCTCCTTTTTTCATTGTCAACGGATATCTCTGCGATGGCAGAAAACGCCTATCCAACATTACAATAAATTGGTGACTTTGACGTAGAGGTCGATATGCCGATTGAATTCGCGGTCCTCGGCCTCCTCACGGAGAGCCTCGACAAAATCGTCAAAGTTGTCGTAGGTGGTGGTCAGCTGGCCGATTTTAAGCACATACCTCATCTTCTTTGTTTTCTCGTTGTACATGGTCTGATTTCTCCCAAATCTGGTTATTCGGAATATCCTGAATGCTGTGCGGAGCATGGAGATATCCCTATACTCCGCACAGCACTGGTTGCATCTATGGTCCAGGCAAAAACTGAGTTCTCAATACGCTTTTTCTGCCTGGAGCCATTCAACAGCCTGATTCAGAAGGAGTTTCGAAGTTGTCGCATCGATCTCCACCTCAAGTTCAAAGTCCTGCTCCCCATTCTTTGCGCTGTTATTGACATAGATCATGGACAGACGGACGCTCTGTACCCGGGTGTCGTAAATGCAGTAGAGGTTGATGTAGTCATCATTTTGATCCGTTTCCACATGAATGCCTGCAAAAACGGAATCCACATGGAACCAACAGGGGATATAGAAGGTAATGGTGTGATCATCCACCCACTCCGGATCCTCCAACCGTAATTCCTCGATGGTCAACGGCCGAAGCAGAGCGGTATTCTGGAATGGCTTCACCCTACGGCCTCCATTTCTTCTTGCGGAGGTTTGCCAGTTGTCAGCCAGGCTTCCCAGCACGATTTACAATTGTACTTGTCACATGTGAAATCGCCAGACTCAAGCGGGAACGGCGGACAGGCACCGCAGATCAGCTGTGCCATATGCTCTACCTCCATATTCGGCGACCGGAGCATAACAAGCCCGGGACAGTCTGATGTTGCCGGACATTCTCCCGGCCCCAGCACTAACTCAATGACACGCTCCATCGCCTCGGCAAATGCCTTTCGGGGGATGGAACTGCGATACCGCTCCAGCACGGAACTGGTGATCTGGATGATCTCATTGGACTTATTCATGCCTGTTCACCCCTTCTGTATCCACAGGAACTGTTATGGCCGGTTTGAGCGGCCGCATCTCTTCATAGAGTTCCTGCCGACGCTTTTCTGAAATGAGGCCCAACTGCCGGGCGAGGTCAATAGAGCCGATGTGCGACCAGTACCACGCCAAGCGTGATGCCTCTGAAGCGTCCGGATTTTTGATGCTCCGGCTTGCCTCCTGCTGCATGTCAGCTAAGTGGGTTTCAATATTCGTTCCGTTCTCCGCCCACGCACTGCCGCATGTGGGGCAGTATTGGAACGGCGGCAATGAGGCATTACATACCGGACAGGGCTCACCCTCCTCCAGTTCGTAGAGCACCACAGCATCTCCGGGCCGTTCATCCATCATATCCAGGCAACCGTTACCTCCCATTGTTACCTCTGTACAGTCGAGGAGAAGGGCATAACGGCCACTCCATCGCTGTTGGTCTTCATAATGCAGGATATCGGTAATCTCAGGGATCGTCAGTTTCCCACGCTTTTTTGTGATGACAACACATGGGGTATTATGGTAGTCGTAATCACGGGTAACGCTGATTCCACGCTTCATGTGATCCATCCTTTCTACATTGTAAACATTATGCTGCAGCCATGTTCAGCTTGGTTTCGCCGTTCCTTTGTCCATACTCTTTAATCCCAATCGAGGATGGTCCTCTCGGTATCCACGTTGCAAAGAGCATAATCATATTCTTTGTCCCCAGATTCATAATCTTCAGATGGTGTTTCCTTCAATATCTGATTGGCTTTTTCTATCGCCGCCTCATCATCGTCTGAGTCGAAGAAAACGGCTATGCGCCTGGTCTGCTCCATTGTCATACAGTACTGCATCCTTACTCACCTCCTGATAGACTCCGTATAGTCGGCGCGCAGCTGCATCAGCAGGCGTCCCAGATTGTTCCGTCCGCGATTGCCTCCGCACCGGGGCAGCTGCAGCATCCCCAATAATTATCATGCCAAGTATTGCCCTCCACCAGCACCGCGCCGCCGGTATCCAGCAGTTTGGGGATCAGTTCAAGGTTTTCGTTGAACTTATGGACGAGCAGGTTGTGCATGATGGTCAGTTTGCGGTCCTCCCAATCTGGACGCATCTTGATCTGACGCCCGCGCCTCTTCGCCTGGTTGGCCGCCAAGTGCAGAAATTGCACCCGGTCGTTGGGGCCGCACACTTTGCCGCTTGGAAAGCGGCTTCTACTGATGGGAATCACATGCCGTAAAATGCCACACGGCAGGTATAGAAATTGCTCAGAAAGAAATATTCGCCGGCAAAGTGATTGATAACTTTGGTTCTGGCAATCAGCAGGACCACATTTACAGTACCGGTCTCTCCGTCCATACCGTATGGCAACTACAATACATGCCATTATCCCTGCCCTGTGATCTTCTTCTGCGCCATTTTGAGTCCATGCAGGAGCCTTTTATCTGCCATGATCTGCTCCCATGTGTACCCAAGTGCGTCCAGCGTTTCTTCCACATCCTCGGTATAGTTGTATTCGTGGTTGGACAACTCGCAGAGGAACATCTGATAGATAAAGCCATCCCCGGTCTTGTCCTCTGCAATGGCGGCTTCCCGCTCTTCTTTAAGCCTGCAGAAGGTATCACAGACAAGCCGCGCATCAGTTCTCAGATAGAAACCGCCTGCATCTCCAAGCCTGTAAATTTTGTCGAGGTCTTTCTCCGGGTCAAGGCCCCAGGCATTCATCATCTCCCGAAATTGCTGCTCTCCAAACGCATAGCGGATTGGGAGTACGTTGACTTCCTGTTGATGCTTCTGGAGAAGTTCCCTATATTGGTTCATGATCTGGTATCCTCCACATTCAGGTAATATCTCTCGTGTTCCTCAAATCCGACCAGCTTTCCACCCTGTTTCAAACGAAACAGGGTCTTATACGGATAATTTCCTCTGATCTCAAGGGTTACATTAAGCGGCCCTATCACTTTGAAGAACTCCTCAGTGGAAACTCTTTGATACATGTCGCGCTCCACCCTCTCACTGAAATTCTGGCATTGTAGCAATGATCTTCCTGATCTTCACCTCGCTCACCCGGTAGGGCTTTCTCCTCATGCTGTTGTCCTGCATGATCTGTGCGTAGACTCTGCGGGGCAGTTCAAACAGGGCGGCACAGTCCGGGTAGAGCCGTATGGCCTGCCGGCGGATCTCCATGTCGATTTCGTCACGCCATGTCATGCCGGGATACCTCCTTAGCCATGCGCCCGGCCTCCGCCGCGCAGTCCTGGCATTCCTTGACGGCTTCAATGGCCCTGTGAAGCGCCTGCGTATAGAACGCCGGGATCATGCCGCCGTATACGTACTGGCAGGCGGCCCGTTCTTCTTCCAGTTCCGTGAGGATCTTTGCATAGTCGATCACGACTGCATCCCCCTGCTGGCCTGCGCCTATACAGGTCTTTCTTGGAACGCCGGTTCCTGCTGCAGTTCCAGCAGCAGTCCATATCGCGGCTTGCCGTCTCATTGACACAGCCTGTACAGCCAACGCCAGGGGCGATCAGTTCATAGTTGTCGGCCTGCTCCTGGGTAAGAGGCGACTCAAAATCAATATACCCCCATGCCTCCCGGCCGATTTCCTCGCAGAAAGTCTTGGCATCGAAGTTATGGACCTCCAAAACTTTGTTTTCCGGCAATTTCGGGAATGTCCCCGGCCCGACCGGGCGCTGTGTACTGTAATATCTCATGGTTGTTCCTCCAATTCTGTACCAATAAAATAGAGGGGCGAAACATATCCGCCTCTCTATACTTTAAGCCGTCATATAGGCGACTTTCCTATCAATGTGCATGGTGTCTCTGTTGCTCAGCGGCTTTCACCTTGCCTCATCTTCGTTGCATACCCTTTTCAGGTACTTGAGACTTGCGTTCATGGTCTTTTTCGTCTTCAGCAGGTAGGTGAAGTAACCATTCCCACTGTCGTCCACGACCACATCAAGGAATTTCACTTCCGCAACTCCATATGGGTTATCCAGGATCCTGACAATCTCAACAATTGAGTAGGATCTGTTCTTTTCGCCGAAGGAATAGCTGCAGATGTCGCCGATGCGGAGTCCCTGTGGGTTTGATGGCTCCAGTACAGGTTGCTCGGTTGTGTGGCTCATAGTAGTACTCCTTTCCCAGATAACCCAGCTCTATGCTTGCACGGGGCCAGGGGGCGGCAGTTCTTTCTCATATCAAAATACAGAATTTGGCTTATATAAAACTGTCCCCCTCTCGCTTCTTTTTTGAAAACCTCATTTATTGTCCCCCCTTCTTATTTTGCGGCGCCTTCCGCAGGGAAAATCTATATAAAAAGGCACATGGGCTGAAATACCTCATGCGCCTTGTGAACATACTGTCCTCAATCAATCTGCGTTGTTGAAACGCAAAAAGCACCCAAAAGCCCTTGCGGCTTCCGGGTGCTTTGAAACACGGTTACTGTGCTCGTCTTCGACGAACAACGGATACTGTATGTTTGAATTATATCGGAATACTCCAGAGATTGCAAGCAGAAAGTAGAATCGCTCGCGCACTTCCAATTATCAACGCTGCCATTACTGAATCAGTCCGTCGGGAAGCAGCCGTTTTTCGCCAGATATTTTGAGTATCTGGACTGTATGAGCCGGTTCGCCTCCGCGACCGAACTGCAGGTATGTTCTCCCAACAGTTTACACCATACAGAGGTTTCCTGATATTCAGACTCAACACGTTCTCTTTGTTCACAGGTGGCCTCACAAGGCTCCAGCCAAAGGAGTTCCGCATCCTCATCCAAAACGAAGTGGATTAACACGCCTGTATCCGGGTGCTGGAAATCCGAAGAATATAGTTTATGACTCATATCCTGATACCCCGCATTTTTCTTTTATTAGAGTGTGAAAATCTGCTTATTGCCTCAAAGAAAATACGCTTATGATCAGCCGCACTGTCGGAGGCTGTATTTGACCCGGTTGCCATACTTTTGAGACTGTAGAAGTCCGAGTTCCTCAAACTTTAGGACAAAACTGAGGATAGTGGCATATGCGGCATTACCGAAGTCACGCTCCAACTGTTTTGTGGAGAACTCGCCATTGCCATAGGCCGAGAGGACAAAATGCCACAGGTCCTTCTCCTTTTCTGTAATGCCGCCCCGCTCCAACACAGCTTGAAAGGCACCTATTGCGGAGGCCGAAGATGCCACATCCTCCAACTGATGATAGACATGCTCAATGAAATAGACCAGAAACGGCGTCACATCCAAAACACCACTGATGCGGGCATTCTGCTCCGTGAGTGTGTAGGCATCGTAGTAACCCCTCCTGCTCCTTTCCACATATCTGGACAACGGGATGAACAGCGCGGAGGAATACCCCTGTTGGACTAAGTACCACAGGTGCAGCAGCCGCGCCATCCTGCCATTTCCATCAAAGTAAGGATGCAGGTAAGCGATATAGAAGTGAAGCAGCGCCGCTTTCAACAAATCATTGTCTGAGCCTTCTGCATTTGCATAGGCGATCAAATCCGCCATATATTCCGGCAGTTTCTTCCAAGGCAGCCCCATATGCTCCACTTTGTCGCCTACGACATAGACGCTGTCGTGACGGTAGTAATTGCCCGGCAACAAACGATCTTCTCCTGCCAGAAAGTCCCCTACCGTCATCTCATACAACTGATGGAGATTTTCCTCCGTAATCCGATGGTTGGGGTCTGCGATAAACTCCACCCCTTTCTTCATTCCATAAATGCGGTTCTCAGTTTCGCTGGCCGGCGCATAGCCAGTGAGTATCCTCCGGACGCTGTCACGTGAGGTGTCGATTTGCTCGATGGTCAAGGTCGATACGATTTCATCCTCCATGGCCTTGATACCATAGTGCTGGCTGCTATTGTGCGGCGTCAGCAAGATCTTGGCGGCCGAAAGGTGGACTTGGGCTACACTCTCCAGATAGACCAGAGGTTCTCCATTGAAGTCCTTCATCGGCAGCGTTGTGTAAAATCCAGTTTTCAACAGGCCGATAAATTCGGCTATATCCGCCTGAGGATATTTATAGCCCAGTTTCTTTAGATCGGTCACGCTCTTGTCCGACATCATCTTCGCAAACAGCGCCGCTTCCATATTGCTCACCTCTGATATTTTTTAGTATCAATTTGTATCAGTATAGCAGAGTATGTCCCGAATTGCAATCCTTGGTGCAAGGGTATTGCTATTTAGCGCGATCTGCATTATAATCAAGTCAATCAGTATCAGAAATTGCTTCCGGCAATTATAGTCATCCGTGTTGCACAGCGTCTAAAGGCGATTGGCCTTTGGGCGCTTTTTGCTTTTTGACCACATGCAATCTGATACTGAAGTCACAAGGCGTCCGGAGAGGATTCTTCGGATGCCTTTTTTATATAGATCTCCCCAGACGCATCTGCGGCCGGGGCGTCCCTGTTTTTACGGTACGCCCTGCGGCGCACCGATGATATAAAAAACGACTTTGAAAAGGAGCATTTTTATGATGAACCCAAAAGACACCTTCATTTCCGCATACCAGAAATATATACACAGAACTGGCTCAGACTCGCTGTTGGACCGGTTGCTGGCTACCGATTTCTTCGAGGCGCCTGCCAGCACAAAGTTCCACAACAGTTTCGCCGGCGGCCTTGTGCTACATTCCCTGAATGTTTTCCAGCGCATGTGCCGCAACTGTATGAATGAGTTGGGCACGGACGCGCTATTCCCGCCCAAACAGGTGGAATCCGTCGCCATTGTATCCCTGCTGCATGACATCTGTAAGACCCAGTCCTATAAGCTGGACTTCAAAGACCAGAAGGTCTACTCCGATCATGGCACGAAGTTTGATAAACGCGGTGCTTACGACTTGGAATCTGTGCCGTTCTACACGGTAGATGAGAAATTTCCCTTTGGCCACGGTGAGAAATCGGTCTTTCTGATCAATGAGCATATGCATCTTACCCGCGATGAGGCGCTGGCCATCCGGTTCCATATGGGCGACTTCACCGACCGCAACACCAGCAAAGTTTATACGATCTGTCCGCTGGCGCTACAACTCCACATTGCCGATCTCCAGGCAACCTACTTAGACGAATTGGCGTCAATGGAGGGATAGCAGTGGGGTGCGGGAATTGCTGTGTGTTTGGCCGCTACGAGGGCCTGTACTATATTGACAATGATGATTTCCATGTATTCCGCAGGGCAGACGCCGCGTCGGACGACTGCCCGGAGCCCCGCCTGATGCGGGATCTGGACTATGAAGAATTGACGGATGGCACTTGGCTCTATGATGACCTTGCCACGGAACTGGAAGAGGAGGACATTCTGGAGTGCTTTACGGCGAACTTTCTGCAGATGTTCCCCAGTTTCAAGCGAGTCCGCCCGGAGCGGTGGATCTCCCGCAGCCAGCGGGCCATCTTGGAGAGCCCACTTTTCTATATCTGCCTTGAGGACAACGAGTGGTCGCTGGCGGTGGAACTCATCCAGAAAGAGCCGCCATGGTGTCAAAGTTACGCTGGCCTTCAATCCCGTCACTATCAAGCCTATCTAAAGGGGATTGAAAAATGCCTGCTGGATCGGCTACCAAGCATCGGAACCTACAAAAGCGCATGGACCTCCGGGAGGCTCACAAGGGCGGAACGAAGCGCCTGACCTTTAATCCAAATCGTGCTATGGAGGAAGCTGAAATGCCAGAAACCAATGCAATACAGGCTGCATATGAGCGGTTCAAACTCGAATGGATGCTTGCCCACGGGTACACACTCAAAGATCTCATAGACGAACTGGAACAACTCCGAAAAGAGTCGCCGGAGCTGAGTCTGGAGTCCATCTTCCATGACTGGGAGTTTGAGTATGGATTTAACACGGAGATATGGCCCTGCTTTGAGGAATTCCTTGACTGCGAATATAGGGAAATGGAGGACCGTGACGATGGACAGCAGTAACCCCGGCCCCCTGCTCGGGCGTTTCAAAGCGGAAAATGCAGAAAACATCCTCAAGGCATACCGCATTGTCATGGATGTGAAAGAGACTGGGAAATCATATATTCTGCAACTCGTTGAATTTGAAAGCCGGTACAGCGCGAGTCATATTTCCCATCTGTTTTCGAAGTCTAAACGGGTTGTCCTCCGCAAAGCAAAGGGCGGCCATGCCATCCGAAAATGGGGAGATGGCACATTCACCTTCTACCCGTTTCAAGCGGGGATCCCATTTTATTTTGAAAAATTGAGTACAGATGCACAAGGCGAAGCCACTCCTGAGCATGGAGGAGTTGATAACCGTGATGTCTGTGAGTCCCGTGCCTGTGCCTATAACCGAGATGGAATCTGCAGGTTCTCACTTGTCCATGACCGTCCGCCCAATATCACTGAGGCGGATGACTGCGCCGAATTTGTGTCCCGGCCATATCAGCCCGAAAAAATGCGATAAGTCGCTGACTACCTGGAAGATGGGAGTTAAGGAAGTCTCCCCCCTAAGATACACACTAAAAAGCCACCCCTGGGGTGGCTTTTCTTTCGATTCTTTAGAAAGTTAATATACTCTTTTATAACCTGAAAATATGCTTTAACTGTATTCTCTGCCTTCCCCTACCCCACAGGCATTAACGGTAATATTTCAATTTTATTTCCCATTCCTTGGAGTCCATACATTAGGATGTTGAGAACCAACGCATCAATTATGTCGCATCTGCTATACCTATTTCACGGATAGCAGGCTGATTATTCAACCCAAGTTGCCTTATGGCGCATGAAATCCCCAGGCCGGATAGATGGAGGGGACACACCATATACCCGGCCCGGGGCTACGGGGATGTTTACTCAGGTTTAAACCGTTCCATGATGCGGGCAATTAGTTTGTTTTGGATGCGCTGCTTTAGTTCTACATCCACACCACAGTAGGACTGGCCATATTCATCGTAAAAGATGCGGGTGGCTTTGTGTGATATGTAGCCGTCAAAGTGCCGCAGCACCTCATCCATTGCCTCCGGGTCACCTCTGGTCGCAGCGCAAATGGTTTCATAGGGCAGGAGTTTTTCTTCTGGGATACTGCTTTTTCTTTTCATCTTACTCCACCATCCGTTTCTTCAACTCATCGAATAGGATCTTTCGGTCCTTCTGTATCTTGGATCTGGAAAGCCCTAGGAGCGAAGCGATCTCCCGGTCTCTGAGCTGAAGGGAGTAGTACAGCAGCAGGATGCTGTATCCCTCATCGCCGAGTGCGAGGAGGATCTCCGCCAGCCGGTCGTTTCTAATCGGAATCCGATGCCCGTAGACATGGAAGATATACTGCTCTGCCGGATCGCTATCAAAGGTGCAGAGACTGGTCAGCACAGCTTCTGGCAAATCTGAAAACGAGGACTCCCACCCCATCTTCTTCATCAGTTTTCGGAGATAATCACACCGCTCTCCGTCGATGACCTTCATGCAGAATATCTCAAATTGGTAACGGACTCTTTTCTGAGTGGCCTGTGTGGTCTCCATCAAATCACCTCCTCCCCTACCCGCGGAGGCGGTTTCTTCGTCCCCTTTCGCTCCTTTCCCCGAAAGTGGGCGCCGATTTTGCCACACAATATAAAAACTGCCAAGCAAAAAATGCTTGACAGTTTGGTGTCGATTATTTGGAACCATGGGTTCATGTCCAACGCAGACAAAGTGCCCACCGGCCAGATCAATCTTTTTCAAATGTCCCGGCCGATATAATATGTCGGGGCAGACTGCTACTCCACCAGCATAGCCAACCTCATTCTCTCTCCACCTTTTCCCCTACTATGAACCATTAGAACTTATTTCTCACTACCAGTAGAGCATTTTATCCGATTCATGCACAACATAGAATGTGATTCGGAGGTGAACCACCGGTGGTAATAAATGATGAATTTAAAGGTTGCAGTACCCAAATGCGGGCGGAGCGTGAACGGCTTGGTTATTCCAGAGAGCAAATTGCCGAGCGCGCCCATATCTCTCCACGGTACTTGGCTGCAATCGAGCTCGGTGAGAAAATCCCTAAGGCCGATGTAATGGTGCGGATTATCCGCGCTATGGGGGCATCTGCCGATGCTATCTTCTATGGGCCGCAACAGGAAGTGGAAAATGAGAGCAAGCATCTGGCACAGATAATCCTGCAGTGTACACCAAAGGAGCGGATGCTCATTGCTGCTATTGTGGATACCATACTTGATGTACGTCAGCGAGAGTGCGGATTGGGCGAAACAGAAGAACTCTAAGGAAAAAGGGCATTGCTTCATTCTGATGAGCAATGCCCCTTTCTACGGATTGATCCGCTTATCCTATGCGCAGGCCCATCATCAGTATTTCTTAATAAGTGGATCCTTCTATTTGGCAAGGGACTCTTCCTTGTTATTTTATGCCTGCGATTTTATATCCGCTTCTTAATAAAAGTACCACCGCTTAATCTCAGACAGGATGGTAGAGTAATGGGTCTATTACTTTTTACTGTGTTTCTACGCGCTAGTTAGCGTCTGCTAACTTTTTTAGTATAACATAATTCTGGCAGTACGTCAATACTATGCCGATATCACCAATTCAGATTTGAGCAAAATATACAACAACATCGTGGTGTGAAGTTCTCTTGACCATCAAGAAAAAATCAAGTATTATTAGATTAGCAGGCACTAACTATGGTGGGTTAGAAAGGGGTGGCTTATGCCACATAGTAATCTATATCTTGCTAAACTTTATAATGACTTAATAACCAATACCCCTCAGACAATCACTATGGACATTCCTTCAGAGGTTGGACAAGGCCGGGTTTCTCAAACAAAAATCAAACATGGTGTCATTCTTTCAGACTGGCAGATGAATTATCGCTCTGATATGAATGTGCAGGGACCTGTTAGCAAGGAATATATGCAGATCATATTCTGCCTGAACGATGGAATTTCCTGGGGTATTTTGAATGGGCATCGCTCTATGGCCATTCAGAAAAACGAGTCTTGTATTTATGCCGGACATGATGGTACAGAATATATTTGTTACAAAAAGGACAGCAACTTCTCATTCAAAAGCATTAAAATTCCTACGCCCTACTTTTCACAACTCCTTGCCGATTACTTTGACGGGCAGGAAATTGCGGCTTACGAAAAGAAACTCCTAAATGGCATTGCCAAAGTTTCTGTCACCCCTGTTATGGAGCAGGTCCTATCGGAAATAAGCAAATTTTCTCAATATCGCGGAGGGTTGGGCTACCTCTATTTGGATGGCAAGTTGTTGGAGCTGCTGTCTATCTATCTGGGGGAAGTTCTGGAATTGGATATTCTGATGGGTAAAAATATTTCCATGTCCCGGACAGAGCGGACCGCCATCATGGAGGCGAAGCGGATCATCGACAGCCAGCTTGCCTTCGCCCCCTCTTGTGAAGAACTGTCTCAACAGGTACATCTGAGCCTTACCAAACTGACGCGTGGATTTTCCTCTTTTTACGGTATGCCGATCCATCAATATATCATTGAACAACGCCTGATACAGGCGGCTCAACTGCTGCTGGACGGAGATCGGAATGTGGGTGAGGTCGCCACGATTGTCGGTTATGGAAAGCCAAGCAATTTTGCGGCCGCCTTTAAGAAGAAATACGGTGTTGCCCCCAAAAATTACAGGGCATCCCGTTTCAGCAATTCAAAATAGTGACATTCAACTGCTTTTGGGTAAAAACGGGTAGGTTTTGGGTCGAATTAGAAAAGCATAACTGATACAATATGCGTTGAGGTTAGTAATTGCTAACCTCAACGCATATTGTTGTATAGAGGAGGCAAAGCATGAAACAAAAGTTGAATGCGAAAGATTTTATCCTGATCGGCGTCCTGACCGCCCTCATGTGGATCATCTGCATGATTATCAGCACCATTATGAGTGTTGCTGGTCCAGTGACCAATGTGTTCTACCCATCTGTTGTTGCAATTCCCAATGGTATCGTGATGATGCTCTTACTGGCTAAGGTGCCGAAAAAAGGTGTGTTCACTATCTGCTCCGCAATCCAAGCCATCCTGTTCCTGCTGGTGGGCGCTTTCTGGTTTATCCCCATCGGCTTGGTGATCGGCGGCGTGATCTGCGATTTTCTGGTCATGGGCCGAAAGGAAATCACCATGAAGTCCATGACCGTGGCCTACGCCCTGTTCAGCGCCATTTTTGCCTTCAGCGCCATCTGCCCCATCAAGTTCCTCCAGAGCGCCTTTGTGGGCGCCATGGAGAAGAACAACATTGCCCAGGAGTACATAGACGGGATGCTGAACATCACCTCCGTCCCTATGCTGGTGGTCATCGTTGCGGCCGGCCTGGTGGGTGGACTGATCGGCGCCGTGATTGGGCAGAAGGCTTTGAAGAAGCACTTTATCAAAGCCGGACTCGTTTCAGTCAAATAACAAGGCACAGCCCCTCGGCAGTCAATCAGACAAACGCAGGCAAGCGGGCTGCCTGATCTCAGGGCGCGGGGCTGAAAATGGCCCCGCGCTTTGATTTGGATAGGGAGGCATTGGAATGGAAGAATCACAAATCAAACAAATCATTGAACAGCAGCCCCTTCATGGATCGGCACTGTTAGATCCCCGCTGCAAGATTTTACTTTTGGTCTGTATCGGGTTTGTCAGTTACTTTTTGGCCGGGGAGGTGGTCAGCCTCGCGCTCATGCTGGTGTATGGCCTGTTTATCGCCGTAGGAAACGGGGGAAAGTGGGCCTTGAAGATGATTGCGGCCTACATCATCGTCGCCTATCTCAACGCCTTACTCCGTTATGTGCAGGTGCCGGTATTGAGCGTGATTATGAGCGTGTTCGGTGTGACGCTTTTGAAGCTGATCCCCATTGTGATGATGGGCCTTTGGATTTTGCGGACTACCTACATGGACGACCTGATGGTAGCACTCCAGCGGATGCGGCTTCCCCAGGCGGTGACGATCCCGCTGGTGGTCATGTTCCGCTATATCCCCACCCTGCGGATCGAATACCGGCAGATCCGCAGCACCATGGACATCCGGGGGATCAGTGATACCTTGTGGAAACGGGTATCTCATCCTCTTGCCACCATTGAGTATATTTTAATTCCCCTGCTGATGCGGTGCCTGAAGGTCACGGACGAGCTGGCGGCCTCCGGCACTACCCGGGGGCTGGAGCTGGAGTGCAAACGGTACGCCCTGCGCCCCATTCGTTTCTCTTGGCCGGAGATCCTGGTGTCCCTGCTGGGCATCCTTTTCATGGCGGCGCTGCTGGTCCTGGACCAGACCCGAATCGGGGAAATCATCTTGTGGAGGGTGTGACATGATCTCGTTTCAGAATTTCAGCTTTCGCTATGAGGAGAGCAAGGACTTTACCCTCCGTGGCATTGATATGACGGTGCAGACCGGCGAATTTGTCCTCCTGACCGGGCGAAGTGGTTGTGGCAAGACCACGCTGATCCGCTCCCTCAACGGTCTGATCCCGCACTTTTATCCCGGTGAGATACAGGGCGACCTTGTGATGGACGGGCGCTCTCTGCTGGAAATGAAACCCTCACAGTTGGCCGGACAGGTGGGAACAGTGTTTCAAGACCCGCGCTCCCAGTTCTTCATGACGGACACCACGCGGGAACTGGCCTTTGGCTGCGAAAATATGGGCCTCCCCCGTGAGGAAACCATTGACCGTATCGCAAAAGCCGCAAAAGATTTGGAACTGACGGATTATCTTAATCGGAGCATCTTTGCCCTGTCCAGCGGAGAGAAGCAGCAGATCGCCGTGGGCTCGGTCTATGCGCTTTCACCAAAGGTCTATATCTTTGACGAGCCCTCCGCAAATTTGGACTACGCGGCCACCAAGCGGCTTGCGGAGATCATGGGAAAATTGAAGCGGGACGGATACACCATCTTTGTGGTGGAGCACCGCTTTTACTATCTGCGTGATTTAATCGACCGGGTATTTCTCATACAAAACGGGAAAATCGAACAGGAATTTACAAGGGAGCAGTTCTGTTCCTTACCGGAGGAAACGCGCATATCCTATGGGCTGCGGACTGCATATCCGGAGCGGGATGCAGAGCATTATCAGGAGAAAGAACGCCGCCCCATGGGGAAACACCTGCTGAGTGTGCAGGGTCTTTCCTTTGCTTATCCGAAAGAGCAGGAGGTCTTTCGGAATGTCAGCTTTGAAGCCCACGCTGGGGATGTGATCGGCATCTTGGGCCATAATGGAGCGGGCAAGACCACCCTCTTGTCCATCCTGACCGGCCTCTTGAAGCAGCGGAACGGCGAGATCACATTTGACGGCAGGAAGCTCACTCCACGCCAGCGCCGGGCGCTGTCCTATCTGGTCATGCAGGACACGGATTACCAGCTCTTTGCCAGCAGTGTGGAGGAAGAACTCTCCCTGGGGATTCAGGAGGACTGCAAAGAGAAGGTGGACGCCGCGCTGGAGGCGCTGGAGCTGTCCGAATACCGGGAGCAGCACCCGGCGGCCCTCTCCGGCGGGCAGAAGCAGCGGGTCACCATTGGCGCGGCCATCGTCAAGGACAGCCCGGTGATCTATTTTGACGAGCCCACCAGCGGCCTGGACTATGACTCCATGGTGCGGGTCAGCCGGCTGATTGAGCAGTTGTCCGCTTCCGGCGTGATCGTGTTTGTGGTTTCCCACGACTTCGAGTTTATCGTCCGGACCTGTACGGAGGTGGTCCAGCTGGACGACCAGGGGGCCGTTCAAAACCACCGGCTCACGCCGCAGATATTGAAAGCTCTGTCGGAACAGTATTTTCATTGATGGGAGGTTGTAAATCATGTTTCAAAAGGTATTTGAATACGCGGGGCCGCATAAAAAGGGCCTCTACGCGGCCACAGCGGTGGTGCTGGTCAGCGTTTTGATGGGCGTCCTGCCCTTTGTGCTGGCCTACCAGGTGATTGCTCCGCTGGTGATGGGAGCGGAAATTGAGGCTTCGTTTCTCATCCTGCGGGTGGCTTTGGTGCTGGTGTGCCTGGTCTTGCAGGCTGTTCTCTATGGCTGGGGGCTCAATCTTTCGCACAAGGCCGCCTATGACACGCTGCTCCGGCTGCGGACCGCTCTGCAAAAGCGGTTTGAGAAGCTGCCCCTGGGCGTGATCCAGGACAAGGGCACCGGCACAGTCAAAAAGCTGTTTGTCGATGATGTGGACAGTTTGGAGGTCCTGCTGGCCCACTCTATGCCGGAGGGGATCGCAAACCTGATGGTCCCCATCGCGGTCTATGTGGCTATGTTTTTCGTGGACTGGAAGCTGGCGCTGCTGTCCCTGGCCTCCATCCCCATCAGCCTGATCGCCATGATGACCATGTACTCGGTTGGCATGAAGAAAATGGGTCCCTACTATATGGCCGGCCAGAAGATGAACAACACTATCATTGAGTACATCAACGGCATGGAGGTTGTCAAGGTATTCAACAAGGACGCGGACTCCTATGAGCGGTTTCGCAAGGATGTTTCGGATTACCGGGATTATACATTGGCCTGGTACAAGGCAGCGTGGCCCTGGATGGCAATTTACAGCAGCCTCTTGCCCTGCACTGTGATCCTGGCCCTGCCGCTGGGGGCGTGGTTTGTCCTCTCCGGCTGGTCGGCTCTGCCGGACCTGATTTTGGTGCTGTGCCTCTCCCTGAGCATCGGGATGCCGCTCCTCAAATCCCTGGGTTTCCTGCCCACCATGCCCCAGCTCAACTACAAAATTTCTGCGCTGGAACAGGTTTTGGACGCGCCGGAGCTTCAGCAGACGCCTGACAGCTTCCACGGCAAGGACGATACCATCGTTTATGACCATGTTTCCTTTGGCTACACCAAGACACAGCCCGGCCCGGACGGAAAGCCCATGGTGGTGGAGGATGAGGTACTCCACGACATCAGCTTTACGGCCAAGGCCGGACAGAAAACGGCCCTGGTGGGAGAGTCCGGCTCGGGCAAGAGCACTCTGGCAAAACTGCTGATCCACTACTATGACCCGCAGAAAGGCAGCATCTCTATCGGCGGGCAGAAGCTGTGCGACATGAGCCTGGAAGCCCTGAACAGCCGTATTTCCTATGTGGCGCAGGATCAATACCTGTTCAACACCTCTCTGCTGGAAAATATCCGCATTGGACGGTTGAACGCTACCGATGAGGAGGTCTTGGAGGCAGCGCGCAAGGCCCAGTGCATGGAGTTTCTGGAGAAGCTGCCCCAAGGAATTCACTCCATGGCGGGCGATGCGGGTAAGATGCTCTCCGGCGGTCAGCGCCAGCGCATATCTCTGGCCCGTGCCATCCTGAAGGACGCCCCTATTGTGGTGCTTGACGAGGCCACCGCCTACGCCGATCCCGAGAACGAGGAAAAGATGGAGGCGGCGATTGCGGAGCTGGTGAAGGGCAAGACTCTGGTGGTCATCGCCCATAAGCTGCCCGCGATTATGAACGCCGATCAAATTTGCGTCGTAGACCACGGCAAACTGGTTGCGTCAGGAAAGCATCAGGATCTGATCCAGTCCTGCCCGGAATATCAAAAGCTGTGGAAGGCGGCCCAGGACAGCGCCGAATGGAAAGTACATACCGCAAAGGAGGGAAACTAAATGTTTGCACTGTTTTCAAGGATTTTGAAACTTGCCGGTCCATATAAAGGGCGTATTCAGGGCGCTTTTGCCTGCGCGTTTGTGGAGTCGATCCTGTCTAAAATGCCGATCTTCCTGGCCTTTTTGGTGTTGAGCGGCTTTGCCGCCGGAACACTGACCGGGCAGACCTGCCTCTATGTGGGCCTTGGCCTCGCGGCGGCCGTGCTGGTGCAGATGCTGGTCCACTATCTCAGCGACAGCCTCCAGAGTGCGGCGGGCTACCTGATGTTTGCCGGGAAGCGCATGGAGCTGGGTGGACACCTGCGGAAACTGCCCATGGGCTACTTCACCTCCGGCAATATCGGCAAAATCAGTTCTGTCCTCAGCACCGATATGGTGTTCATTGAAGAAGTCGCCATGAGCACGCTGGGCAACATGATGAGCTACCTGCTGTCCTCCCTGGTCCTGCTGGCGTTCATGTTCTATCTGAATTGGCAGCTGGGCCTGATCGCGGCCCTTGTGACCATTCTGGCGTGGCTGGTTTCCAGAGGGATGAACAAGGTTTCCCTGCGGGAAGCCGCTGGCCGCCAGGAGCAGAGTGAACGGCTGACGGACGCGGTGCTGTCCTTTGTGGAGGGCATCGGGGTCATCAAGAGCTATAACCTGCTGGGCGAGAAGTCGGAAGAACTGACCGACAATTTCAAGCGGTCCAGAAATACATCCCTCGCCTTTGAGCGGAAGATGACCCCGTGGACCATGGGGCTGAATGTCCTTTATGGAATTGGGATTGCCGCGATTTTTGGCCTGTCGGTCTTTCTGGAGCGGAGCGGTGTCCTTTCTCTGGCCTATGTGCTGGGCGTTCTCCTGTTCGTCTTTGACCTGTTCGGGCCGCTCAAGGCGCTTTATGGCGAGGCGTCCCGCCTGACCGTGATGAACGCCGCCCTGGATCGTATTGAGGCTGTATTGGATGAGCCGGAGCTCCCGGACACAGGGAAACAGCATATTCCGGCTCAGGCACAGCCCGGCCAGCCAGAGGTGCGGTTTCATGATGTGGCCTTTGCCTACCAGGACAAGGAGGTGCTGCACCACATCAGTTTCTCTATGTCGCCCAATACCATGACCGCTCTTGTGGGTCCCTCCGGCGGCGGGAAGTCCACCATCGCCAATCTGCTGGCCCGGCTGTGGGATGTGAAAAGCGGCAGTGTTGCCATCCGGGGTGTGGATACCCGGCAAGTCCCCCTCGCAGAGTTGATGGATCACATCAGCATGGTCTTCCAGCGCGTGTATCTCTTCCAGGACACGATCTACAACAACATCAGTATGGGCAAGCCAGACGCCACCGAAGAAGAGGTCTATGAGGCGGCAAGAAAAGCCCGCTGCTACGATTTCATCATGGCTCTGCCCGATGGGTTTCAGACTGTGGTGGGAGAGGGCGGCGCAACCCTCTCTGGCGGTGAGAAACAGCGCATCTCTATCGCCCGCTGCATTCTGAAAGACGCTCCCATTGTCATTTTGGACGAGGCGACCGCCAGTGTGGACACCGACAACGAGAGCTACATTCAGGAGGCCATCTCTGAGCTGGTAAAGGGTAAGACCCTGCTGGTCATCGCCCACCGTTTGAACACCATCCAGAACGCCGACCAGATTTTGGTCATCAGCGACGGACGGATCTCGCAGCATGGCACTCATGAGGAGTTGATGAAACAACCCGGTATTTATCAGGATTTCGTCCATATCCGTATGAACTCTGCCGGTTGGAGTCTGTCTTGATGGAGAGGAGCTCCCCATGAAACAATTACACGCATCTGGCGAAGACTATCTGGAAGCAATCCTTGTCCTAAAGAGGAAGAAAGGTATGGTACGCTCCGTAGATGTGGCCCGGCATCTTGATGTATCGAAACCCAGTGTGTGTCATGCGGTCTCTACTTTGAAAGAGGGTGGGTTTCTCATTATGGACGAAGACTCTTTCTTGCACCTGACAGATGTGGGCCGAGAGGTTGCTGAAAAAACCTATGAGAAGCACTGCTTTTTCACCCGCCTGCTGGTGGATGCAGGTGTAGAGCCCAAGACCGCCGAGCAAGATGCCTGCCGCATGGAGCACGCAATCAGCGACGACAGTTTTCAGAAAATAAAATCAGGGCTAAAGGACAAATAAAAGGCGGCCGATCCGTCGAGGCCATTGGGGGTGATAGAGCGGGAAAACTGTTCATATGTACGGTTATGCCCTCCGCCTCCCTGCGGTGCATGGCTTTGTGTATTGATGTTGCGTGCCGTCAAGTGTTCTGGCAGGGTCAATCATAGAGTTGCCCCCTATGGAGTTTGATGTGTTCCATTTGCTTGTCCAGCGGCCCGGACGGGTGTTTTCACAAAGGGAAATCTATGAACTTGTCGATCCTGATTCGTTCGACAGCAGTTGGACGGGTATCTCCAGCATCATTTACGAGTTGCGTCATAAGCTGAACGCTGACTTTATCCAAATCGTGTATGGGTAAGGTTATAAATTTTTGCCGCCGGGACGCCATAATAAAGCCTAACAGGGGGAGCTTCCGATCAAAAGCCCCCCTGTTTTAATATAGTTGCGTGCTTTCTTATACTCCGCACTCTGTATGATGCCGCTTTTTCTTACAAGTTAGAAACTGTCATTTATGTTGATTTGATCAGCTACTAGAACTTACGATGGCATAAAACTTGGGTACATATCAATGTTTTGCTTTAAAGTCTAATAGAATCAATATTAAACCCGTTGCAGCAAGAAGCGCGCTAATGACGTATATCAAAATCGTGATACTTGATGGTTTAGATGTGGCAATGAATCCTAATGTAGCAGTTGCGACAGCAGAAAGCGATGAGCAGATTAGGGAAGCAGAAAATAAAACAGCTGATGCGAGTATGAGCAATGCGCCTACTATTGATTTATTGTTCATAATGATACTCCTCCTTTAGAAACGCCAATTTATAGAATTATTGTACAGACAAACCAAACCGCTGTAAAGCGTTTTTAAGTGGAAACACCATACGCCGTTACAGGCGGCGTCCAGTTTGTAGACCCAGAGCAGGCACCAAAGGATATATCCACAGGTAGGGTTGTCAGAATGTGATAAGTCATGGACGTTCCCCAGTTGGAGCATTGTCGTCGAAACACATAAGTCGCTTGACCTGTGACGAAATTGGTGAAAAATTTACGAGAAGCACTCTTTTTTCACCTGTCTGCTGATAGACTCTGACGCAGAGTACAATACAGCCGAGTGGGATGCCTGTCGAATGGGGCGCGCAATAATCTATCCTTTTTGTATTACTACTGATTATATAATACTGTATATCAGGGGGGCGTGTGGCAATGTACAGTGAGCAGATGTGGCAGAATGCCAAGAAAAAGTGCCGGTTGAACGATGCGGATATCGCCTTGGCCAAGCGTCTGGGGCTGACCTCCCAGAGTCTGATCAAAAATATCCCCAGCAAAAACGAGCCTTGGAACGCCCCGGTTAGTGTATGGCTCTACGAGATGGACGCCAAGCAGCAAAAAAAGACGCCTCAGCGTCAGAAACGCCGAAGCAGACAGGATACAAGCGAGAATTAACGCATCCATTCTGAGAGAGCACCAGGGCGGGTATCTGTACAGATACCCGCCCTGTCTGCTTTTCTGAATAACTTTAGTTGCCCTTATTTCTCAACTGCGATGTAGACGATGTATTCCACCCCTTCATTCTCCAGGGTCCATGTTCCGTCATACTCATCGGCAGGTTCACTACAGCACAATTCAGCACCGTTTTTATCGAAGAGAACCGCCTCCGTCCATGAGGATTCGTCTCGGCAGCCGCAGCACTTCACATCCATTTCTTTCCCATCGGGGAAATGAGCTGTATAGGTGATGGTGTTGTCCTCCCCCTGATAGGCATCCTCTGTATCAGCGTTCAGGTAGTCATTGATCTGATCCATCACGCTGCGCGGAATGGTCAGTACCGTGGCACAGACTATTTTCCCGCTGTACTGGCAAACCTTTTCCTGCCAGATCTGCTTCAGGGTTTCTTCTGCTGCCCGGATGTGATCCAGAACCGGTTGATGCATCCTGACCCCATTATCGTGAAAGTCTACAATCATGTCGCCATGCGCTGTCAGAAGCACATTGGCGAGGACCTCACCCTCTTCATTGTCGTCTGCGCTCTTCCAAGCATCGATGGAAACGGCGGCAAGCAGGTCATGGCCACCATTTGCGCCGTTTTCCACTGCGGGGCCCCAAATATAATCGTGTCTGATTTCTGAAAAATTCATATTCGCATTCCTTCCCTGATGATTCATTATAGGGGATTCTATCAGTTGCAAGGTACAGGCTTGTAACCTGCGGACTCCTTTTGTATGGAAAGCCAACTTCCTGCTCCTGTTGCTCATCACTCTGCTTCCATGAAGCCCAGGATGCGCCACCAACCATCATCGGCTTTAATCAGAACCGCATCGCCCTCCCCACATGCGAGGTTGGCGTGGCAAAATGGGCAGATTTCAATATGCTCTCCACATGGATCATCATTCCAATTCATGACCCAATACTCAGGCTTCTCTATGTGGTTTAGCCAAATCTCCTGATTGGGCGGGAGTCCCTGGCAACGATGAAGGGCCTGTTCCCAGACCATGCAGTATCCATCTGCCAGTTCTTCGCCAAGTCGGCGTCTGTCCGGAGTTCCCGCCAGAATCAGGCGTTCTGGTGGAAGCAGCCTCCATTTTTGAAACATTTGTTCCCGCTTTGCTTGGATATCCAATTCTTTCTGGCACTCAAATAAATCGAATTGTTTCATGTCTCCTCCAGATTTGTTCCAGATATAGTCTGTGCGCATCCGGCCTCACACATAGCATCAGACCAGTGTTCACCAGTATCTCTATCTATCGTCACGTATTCTCTTCTGAATAGTCGTAATCAATGCATCCGTCCGCTTCCGTAATCTGCGGCTCCCGTTCATGAACCAGAACGAACCTGCATTCTCCGTCATGATTGAACTGGCAAGACCGAGATTCGCACTCAAAGCAGCGCTTCCTTAATCCATAGAGCCGCTTTGTCTCCGGTACATAATCCTCGGCACCTCCGTACAGCAGGTAGGCAATGCCCTTGCTATACCGCTGATCAAACCAACTCCATATTTCCTCCCGGTGAATACCGACCCCCCACCCCATGAATGGGGCCTCGATACATTCGGTCTCCGGGTTCATCGGCACATCTCCAAACTCAGCCCAGAGTTTCTCCAGTTCCTCATCCCGGTCGCGCAGAGTCTCTATCTCCTGCAGCCCATCCATCACCGCACAGTAACTACAGTACGGGATGGTCTGATGCAGTTCGTCCATTGTCTCAGTCGCCTGTCTTTTGACTTCATTCATGTTCTTTCTCCTCAAATCCTTTCCTGTTTTAACCCGAAAGCATGGGTTTTGAGATAGCAGATTGCCTCATCTAAAGATGTAAAATCCCGGTGTTCTGAATCCAGAAGAATATATTTACTATCTGCGGGTACACAGTGCTCTGCTTTCTTGAGGTCGATGTGTGTGGAGAACATCATGGAATCCGTTTCGCGGCACAGTCGCCGGAATTCCTCGCTGGACATCTTCATCTTCTCTTCCAATAAAATTGCACGCAGTCTGCTGTTCACAAGGCTGGCACCCAGGCCGATACTGCTGTTGCTGCCGATGCCGTCCTTCTTGGAGTCGATCAGCCATGCCCCGCCGCTCAACCGATTCGAATTAAACCGGATGGTAACATTGATGTGATAGTGGTCCCGCAGGAACTCGGCTTCCCGCATGACAACGGTGTCCAACTCGTTGGAACATCCTCGCCAACCGCCGCCCACAATATAGTTGTGTACAGCAATACCAGGACTGCGGGAAATCTTGGCAAGTCCATCCTTTTGAACAATCTCTGCAGTGCAGCTGGAAACAGCGGGATTCACCTGTTTATTCTCTTTCATACTGTTCACTCCTCCATATAGTCATCGAACACCGGCGCCTCATCGGCTGAAATTGTCTCCCCTTCGCCCTCAACACCGATGAGTTTATCCATGCCGCCATTGCCGACAAAGGCCATGATGCCTCCAAATTTCTTTCCAGCCCTGGCATATATATCCTGCTCGCTAAGTGTTTCATCATCTCTGACTTTGATCCGGACTGAAACTGTAACTTCTGCATGGCCCAACACCCTGATATACTTCGTCTGGTAAGTTCCTCTCGCATGATCGTTTTGCTGGTCCACAGACCGCTGTATGTCCTGATGTTCACCTTTCTGAGCAGTAAGATACTCCCGTACACCATCCGCTTTGATGCGTTCCACAATGGCATCCGGCAAATTGAGGTGCATACAGTCCCATTTGAAATTCGGATTGTCTGCTTTGGTCTCAAGGCTTTCCGCAAGAGATTTCTCCACATCGTCGGGAAAATCTTTCTCCGGGGCTACAAGCCTAAATGCGTGATAAATACCACATTCGCCTTCAAAATATCCGTAGCAAAGTTCAACATTATAAGGCATTCTCATATCTCCTTTTTTGATGTGATCTATATATAATCGGTGTGCCGCAGGGCGCACCGCAGAACAGGGACGCCCCGGCCACAATGACAGCGGGGATCTATATAAAAAAAGCGGCCGATAAACCGATCTATTTCTTGTACAGTGGCCCAGGCTAATCCCGGGCCGGCATCAGGAAACAGAGCAGCATCAGAACCGCTTTGAAAACATATTCGGATGTTCTTTATTTTTCTGTTGACATACAAAAAAGTATGTGTTATACTATACATACAATTTTGTATGTTGGGAGTGCATAGTCATGGACCGAATGATGGACCGAATCAAATACTATCGGCAGCGCAGTGGGCAGACCCAGGCTCAGGTGGCGAACAAACTGGGGATGGCCGTCAGCAATTATCAAAAATATGAGTTAGGAGCGCGGGAGCCATTGGAAAAAAACCTTCCTGCTCTGGCTGATGCACTGGGTTGTTCTGCCTACTCCCTGCAAGAGAGCGACAAGGAGCGATTTATCCGAATATACAATAAATTTGTCCGGGAAGCGGCCATGCATAGATGGGACTCCTATACGTTCAACGCAGAGGAATTTCTGGCGTATGATATCGGTGAAGATATCATGGGATACTTTGTAGAGTATTTTAATCAAATTGAGACAGTAAACCCGGAACTGTATAGAAGATGGCAGTTTGTGACCAACTATCCAGATGCACTGTTTAATGTTTTGGATTTGCTTGAGCAGGCCCAGAAGGCCACTCAACGCGGCGCCTTAGAAGCAGACTTCCGCTCTCTTATCACCAGAGAACACCCGGTATATTTTTGGTACTTCATTATTTTCGGGTATATTTTCCTCGATCTATTCGTCGGTGAAACTTCGTCAGTCAAACTCGCCGCTGATTTTCAGCGGTATATGTGTGAGACCATCAAGGGCTATGAGGAAATCAGTGAGGGCGAGGCTTTTTCCGAGTATATCCACCGGATCTGTATTCCGTTTTTTGACTATGCCTTAACAGCGGTGGAGTATATGGTCGATGAACACGCAACGCTTGAAGTCGCTTTCCAGGAGACTGTTGTAGGCGAACTTTGTGGGGTCGAGATTGCTGATGTAGAACTCTTCCGCCCGGCGCAGCCAGACAGCAGTCCTGTCTGAGACGCAGTTAGGACTATGACGGAGCAACACAGATGCCAGTTTGGTACCCACCACTCCTTTGTATCTGCGCTGCATGTCTGAAAAACAAAAAGTGCCCAAAAGCCAACAGGCTTTCAGACACCGTGTAACACTGTTCACTGTAAACTGCTCAAAGCAATTTCTGAGACTGATTGAAACTATTATACCCTGTGTATGGACAAATGGCAATAGTTTTCCCGCGCCATGACATCCAATTCGATACTTTCCCTCTTGCAATTTCTGATCCATCCCTGTATAATGCAGACATATAGTATCCGTTGTTTGCCCAAAGCAAACAAAGTAACCGTGTTTAAAACTCCCAGAGGTTTATGCCTTTGGGAGTTTTTTTGTTTTCCGGCCCATTGGTGGAACAATTCTAACTTAGGCGGTTCCGTCCACAAGGCACACGAGGCTCTATGCCCGTGTGCCTTTTTATATATAATCCCATAAATGCGAAGAGAGGAGCGGATAAAAACACATAAGAAGAAGTTTTCATCTGAAAATTCACAAAAGAAACGAGGTGCTATGGATGACCCGCGCAAATCTGCTACTGATTCGAGAACTGAATGTCAATGGCGACGGTGACTTTGCTGATGTGATGATTCAGTTGGAGCGCCCCCTCACACCGGAGCAAAAGCGCGCCCTCCGGGTGGAGTTGACCAGGCTCAAGCAAGTTCTGGATGACCCCGACACAGATTCCGTTGTGGAACTTGCTATCCACAATATTTTAGGTTCTGCCGCTGCGCAAAGCGGTTATGACCTCATTGAGTTTTGAAAGAGGTGCTGGAAATGCCCGACGAAAACCAACCCATCGCCATTACGATGGAACGCCTATTGGATTTGACCAACTATATCATCGATCATATGGTCAATGACGCTGGCGGCCATGTCCGCGAGGTGATCGAGACCCTGTCAGACCTTGATTTTACCGAAGAAGAACTGATTGAGGTATTCCATTTCAGCGAAACAGATGTCAAGGTCTGTCTGGCATACGCTGATAAGGACAAGGAGGTGGAATAGCCGTGACCAAGGATAAACTGCGTCTGCTCCTTTTTGATGACTGCAATCGAAACTGTCCCGGCTGCTGCAACCGGGATTGGGACCTCCAAGCTCTCCCGCTCTGTCAGGACTACACACCATATCGTCTCATCATGCTCACAGGCGGTGAACCTATGCTGTATCCGGAGATTATTCGGGAGGCCATCGCAGCAATCCGGAGGCAGACCAATGTGCCTATCTACCTCTATACGGCTATGCCGGAACAACTGGACGCGCTGATGCCACTGTTGGACGGCGTGACGGTGACGCTTCACACACCGGAGGATATCCCGGTATTCCAGTCTTTTGACCGGACTGCCCAGAACCTTACGGGGAAATCGCTTCGGTTGAATGTATTTGATGAAGTCGGAACTGTCATCTGCCGTCCGGAATGGCAGGTGAAGGACCACATGAGGTGGATTCCCAACTGCCCGCTGCCAGAGGGGGAGGTGCTGATGCGGTACCAGCCGTCAAAAAATCCGTAGCCAAGATGGGGGGATACCCAATGAAGAAAATTCAAGTCACCTATTTTTTCGAGGATTCGGGCTTCTGCAAGGATGTCTTCAAGTCAGTAGATATTCCCCATTACTACTACAATCGTGACACTGCAAGCGGAGTGTGGTACACCTCAACACCGGACTATTATGCAAATGACCGCCGTATCCAGCAGGATGTGATCATTGAGGTTGTTGCCGGAGGTCGGGTCATCGCCTTGGACGGCAACGGAGACTTTGAGGGAAAAAGGCCATTTGTCCCTTTCAATGAGTTTGAAAAGTCTCTTGCAAACTCATTTGCAGGACAGCAGCCGAAACTGCGGAGCTATGAGGAAATGAAAGCGAAACTGCTGTCCCTGCCGGGCGGTGAGGCGTATGCTGATCCGCACCGTTACTGGGAAAATTGGGTCTTCAATCTGGATTTCAGGCATGTGACCGAGCAGATCGTAGGCGCCGCCAGTTGGATGGGTGTTGAGTTCCATATCCTTGCAATCCAATATACGCACATTCCTACTGGCTTTGTATTTACAAATTACCGCTTTCGGCCTGCCTCCCTACCCTCGGGAAGCGACAGCCGTGACCTGTTGCTGTATGACTGGCAGGCCGAGGATTTGTCTGCGGCGCTGCCCGATCAAAGCGGAATAAACAAGAACAAGGAGGAGTAAGAGAATGATCCCTAAAATTACACAGGAGCGGCCCAATGTTGCGCCTAAATACTGGTGTGGGACCTGCGGCCATGCGTTACCACCGCCGAATGGCCCTGAAACATGCCCAAACCCGGTGCCATGGAAGTTCTGTTCCATCTGTGGTGAGCCCATCGAGTATGACAAGGCAGAACCTGTCCGGTGGGTTGAACAGAACTGTGAGCGTTGCGGACGCCCGCTGATCCGTAAATCACCTGCGGATATGGCTCCGCCTGATTTTATCGCTTCCCCCGACTATGTGGGTACCTCATTGTGTCGTAACTGCATGGAGGAACACTGCGTACAGACCAATTGCCTACAGTGCGAGATTGGCCATTGGCCAAACTGCCCCTATACCTATATCAAGCGACTAGGCTTGGAAAAACACGCTGATGGAGCGGCAAACAATGAGTGAGAATCATCCCTCAAAGCCTATCAGAAAAGCCGGCCCCACCACCGGCGAACTGGTTTTAGATCGCGGGCTTGCCCTGCATCTGCTGGATCAGATGGATGTGATCCGCCGCAAGCACTCCGGAAGCCTGCCTCCCCCCTGCGACTATTATATGCGCTCTATGGAGGCGGTCATCGCAAGAGCCGCTGATTATGAAAGCCGTAATGAATGGACGGATGCGCTTAAAGTAGATGAGCAAAGCCGGTATTTCCGAGATCTACAACTCGTGGAAACATGTAGTAATTTTTAATCGGAGAAAGAATGGTCTGTGTCCACACAGCCCGTTCTCCAGAAAGGATTTGGTTTATGGAGTACCACTGGTACGAAGATTACTGGGATATCCCCAGACGTTCTCCAAAGGGACACGTTACTGGCAGCGGGTATTATATTACAGGCCGTCTATTGAAATACAAACAGCCATATATCCACACAGATCAGACCGCCTTTCTCCGCACCGAACTGTTTGACATGGGGTACCGGATTTTTCTGCACTATGCGAACGGGGCGGTCATGGAAATCAAGTTGGGAGATAATCCGCAGCCGGTCGGTCCACTCACGGCCTCCAGTGATCTGCAGAGCATTTTGTTCCCCGATGGACATCTCAAACACCCAGTCATATGTTAAGCAACAGACTGGAGTTGGAAGATTATACTCAATGCCTAAATTCAAGCATTTATCTTAATCTGGCACAGGACTGAACAGCACAAAGCGGAGCACGAGGACAGGGTTACACCACTCATGCTCCGCTTTTCCATTTTCTCAGGCACAGTGCTGCTCAGAGAGGCCCCACTTCAACTCATGAAAAGGAGACGCTTGCGGATGGAATCCATAAATCGTCCTATTTACAGGTTTTTTTCGTTCAGGACCTCCGAGAGGATGGCCAGCGAATATGGACACTGTTCCGGCCAAGTTAATCTTCAGACTGGAGAAATTCTGGCCAATATCTCGTATGGGCTGTTCCATTACCCGGAGACTTATCAGTTGAATCTGGCTGATTCCATCAGCCAATTCCCGCATACGACAAAGGAACTTATAATCTGCGCGGCCAGACACGCCGCGAATGAAGAAGGAGTCAGAGGGATGACAAGACGCAGGGTAATCTTTGTCTGTAAAGATGGCCGCCGATACATCACAGAAGAATATAGCGGAGACAGAAGCGAATATGCTGCCCGTGGCCGCTGTCTGGACAGCTGCGATATGGACTGGCCTGAAATCCGGGACATCTTCCAGGAGCCGGCAACCTATACGCAGTTTATCAAGGCCAATTTAAGGGCACAAGCGGCCTACCACTCTTTTCGCAGCGAGAACGGGAACAGTGGTATCGTGCGCAATCTGCGCAAAGGCCGCGAGGGCCCCTATGCTGACAAAATTCTGTTTGTTTACGCAGCACCATTGGCAACTGGGGGCCGGATTTTTGAAACAAACTACACCTGTTTCACCCCCGTACCGGGTCTCCCCTATCCAGCCTGTACTGGCCAAGGTAAGAAACCATGCTTGGAGTGTCCGCTCCGTCAATCCTTTCAAACCGCCGAGTTGGCTCAGTTGCAGGCGGAGCACAACTGGCCCAGGGCAGTCCACACCGATGGCGATGACGCCTATCTGATCGGCTCCCAGAGCAATCAAGCCGGTCTGGTACCCGTGTATCTGTTCCCGGACTGTCAATGTGCGCTATCTAGCGAGACACTGTATCCGGCAGAGGAATATTACCGACTACGCGAGATTTTGCGGAATGATCCCTCCGCATTTGATGACCAGTGTGATCTATTCCGCTCCTATCCTCTTGACTGGTATAAGGAATTGGCCCTTTACGCTATGAGGTGTGTGGCGCGAACACACGGTTCACCGATGGCAGAATCCGTCCATGACCAAAGTGGACAGACCGCCCACGACATCAGCAAAGCAATCTTCGAGGAGCAGGATCTCTTTGATCCATATACTGATGCGGCGTTTCTGGCCGCCGCCGAGCGAATCCTGCCGTGGTATATCCGCCGCTACGTAAATAGATGAATAGGAGATACTATAATGGGTACAGAATTGATTCGATCCGTAACGGTGCAAAAGAATAATGTCTATCTGACTTCCAAGAGCAATAATGATGACCAGCCATACCGCTTTTGGCACTGCGAAAGTCTCTCAGAGGTCTATCGGAAGGAGGGGCTTCCCGGCCTGGACCGCGAGGTAATCCGTATGCTTTGCGAGTATGCACAGTTGGTCGGCAACCATAAAAGCATCGCCCGGTACCGTTCTGCGCTGAGGAGTAAGAAAGCCACCCAAATCCACCAGCAATTCATAGCCAAACTGAACGCTGCTTATTCTTTGCTGAGCGATGAGGATAAGGCTCATCTCTATTTTGCTCAAACTGCGGCCGCTAAACGGTTCAGACAGACGGAGCGAATGTTGCTGGACCAGAAATATACTGCTATGGCGCAACTCTGCAGAAAAGATACAGGTGAGTCGATCCAGGCGCCGATTTCCACAGGCCGAGGTGATTTGGCATGAACAAACAAATCAAGGAAGCCCTCGCTCTGGAGCAGCAGGCACAGCAGTTCCTTTCGGCTCTGAAGAACGAGATTGGAGCGGCCATCGAGGCTACGGATCCGATGCCCGGAGTACAGATCAGCGGGACGCATCCAATCTATGCAGTCGTAAATTTATCGGCTCTCCACCGGCACAGCCTGGCGCCCAATGTTTATATTCCTTCGGCACAGGCGGATGCAGTCCGCAGCAAACTTGCACCAAAGCAGACAGTACAGGGGCTTCTGGAGGCACTGGAAGATATGACCGAGAAGCAGGCTGCCTGTTTCCCCAACAACGGCACCGTCCTGCTCAACGACAAAACAGTCGGTGCGCTGCGCCAATACCTCCATTCCGCTGTTGAGGAGGATGCAGAGCATGGCTAAATTGACAAAAGCCCAGGCCAAACTTCACGAGAAGGCAGTGAAGTTGCTACAGTGCAAGGAATTGAGCGAAGCCGACACACGCTTTGTTTTTAATCACTACCGCGAAGACGCCAACCATATCAATAGTACAGCAGGAGCCTTTTTTACACCATACGGACTGGCCCGTGACTTTAGGCTGCATATCCCGCTCAATTACAAAGACCACGTCAAACTCATCGATCTCTGCGCTGGTATCGGCATACTCAGTTATATGGCGGCACGTGCTTGCGATAATCATAACCAGTGCAGTGTGGAAATCACATGCATTGAAATCAATCAAGATTATGTAGATGTTGGAAAACAACTTCTGCCAGAAGCAACATGGATCTGCAGCGACGCCCTCGATCCGGCTCTGCTCAGTAGTCTTGGGCATTTCGACTGCGCCATCTCAAATCCGCCATTCGGGCGCATCCACTCTCCATACCGTAGGAATTACAGCAGCAGTCAGTTTGAGTATATGGTCATTGAGGCTGCTGCTTCAATTGCCGACGCAGGTGTTTTTATCATCCCCCAGATAAGCGCGCCATTTGTTTACAGTGGCACAAATAATGTGCGCTGGCGGGAGACAGGCCCCGCTCGTCTATTTGAGCAACAGACAGGTATTGAACTGGATTTTAATGTCGGGATCGACACATCACAATACCAGGCTGATTGGCATGGGACATCCCCACACTGCGAAATCGTCTGCTGTGATTTTACCAAGCGTACCGGTCAGTTGACCATGATGCCGCTGAATATAGGAATTGCCTAATTTGTTGTCAAAGATTTCTGAAAGAGCCGGGGACCTTGTTAACGATGTCCCCGGCTCTTTTTTATTTCTGTTTTTTGAGTTTCTTTCCTCCTCGTTTGATTGACCGAAAGGGAAACAAATGGACAGTATAGAGTCCTCAGGAATAACACCTACAATCTCTATAACACACTGCAACTAAAGGAGAATAGTTCTCTAACATTTCTTTCTACGGTCAAAAGTCCGGAAGTCTCTGTCGTTCAAAAGACTTCCGGACTTCGCCATTTTACTTTTTCTTATGCTTCGCTGTTCAGCTTCCACCGGGCACTCTCGCTCTGGAGCTCCACCATGCGGCGGTAGAGGCCGCCGCGCTCCATCAGCTCCGCCGGAGTTCCCTGCTCGGCTACATGACCGTTTTCCAGCACCACGATGTGGTCCGCCCCGGCCACGGTTCGCATCCGGTGGGCGATAACCAACACCGTCTTGCCGGCCAGCAGGCGGGAGAGGGCGCCCTGCACCTTGGTCTCGTTCTCCACATCCAGGCTGGCGGTGGCCTCGTCCAGCAGGACGATGGGGGCGTTCTTCAAAAGCGCCCGGGCAATGGAGATGCGCTGCCGCTCCCCGCCGGAGAGCTTCGCCCCGTTTTCTCCGATGGGGGTGTCATAGCCCTGGGGCAGTCGGCGGATGAACTCCCCGCAGTTAGCGGCCTCCGCCGCGGCCCGCACCTCTTCGTCGGTGGCGCCCCGCTTGCCCAGGCGGATGTTCTCCATCACGGTATCGTCAAAGAGCACCACATCCTGGAACACCATGGAGTAGTCGGTCAGCAGCGCCTCCGGGTCCACGGTGGAGATGTCCACGTCGCCTACCCGGATGGTGCCCTCCGTAACATCCCACAGCCGGGCGGCCAGCCGGGCGCAGGTGCTCTTGCCGGAGCCGGAGGGCCCCACCAGAGCGGTCACTTCACCCTCCCGGGCGGTAAAGTTCACACCGTCCAGTACCTTCTTCTTGTCGTAGGCGAAGCCCACATGGTCGAACACAATGTCGTGGCCCTTGGGCTGGAAACGCTCCACTCCCTCGGCGGTGGGGGTGTTATAGATTTCGTTCATGCGGTCGGCAGACACCTGGGACACGAACAGCTCTGCAATGAGGGCCAAGCTCTGGTCGAAGGGGGCGTACACACGGGTGATGACCAGCAGGAACAAAAACAGCAGCATGAAGTCGATCTGTCCGGAGACGATCAGGCTGGCCCCCGCCAGGATGGTGGTGGCGACCCCCAGGCGCATGATGACGCTGGCCGCATTGACAAAGATGCCGGTGCCCAGCTCGCCCTGGATGGTGACCTTCTCATGGTCGTCGATCTTCTGGTTGAGCCCGGCCAGATAGCGCACCTCCTGGTTGGTGGCGCGGATCTCCCGGACGTTTTCCAACGCCTCCTGGATGCCGTCGGAGACACGGATTGCGGCCTGTTTCGTCCGCTCCGAGGCCCGGGCGGAGATCTTCCGGGTGCCGAACAGCAGGCCGAAGGCCACCGGCACCCCCCACAGGCAGGCGATAGTCAGCCGCCAGTCATATACCAGCAGGCAAACCGCGATAATGGCCGTGGAGATGTAGGCGCCGTACAGGTATCCCAGCACATGGGACCAGACGTGCTCCATGCGGTTCACATCGCCCATGAGGGTCTCGGTCAGGTCCGCCAGATCCCGCTTGCCGAAGTAGCCCAAGGGCAGCTTGCGCAGCCGCTCCGCCAGGCTGAGGCGGGTGGACTTCACCTCGTTGTAGACCAGGCCGTAAGTGGCGTGGTACTGCTGCAGGTGGGTCACAAAGGACAGAATGACGAACGCGATTACCAGCCCAAGAAAGAGCGCCGGGCCGGGCAGCGGCGCTCCATCTGTCAGGGTCCCAATCAAAGTATTCATGAACAGGTACAGGATGCCCATGCCGCCCATGACGACCAGATTGACAATGACCGTCCAGAAGGCGCCCTTTTTGGTGTTTTTCACGCCCTGGTCGGTAAGGGCGTATTTGCGTTGAAAGTTTTTGCCGAACATCTTCTTCACCCCTCTCTCACTGTTCGCTGGTGATCTTCCACTGGACCGCCTGGTTGTAATCCGCCCACATCCGGGCATAGAGGCCGCCGGCGGCGGTCAGCTCCTGATGGGAGCCCTGTTCCACGATACGGCCCTCCTCCAGCACCAGGATCTTGTCCGCCCCCACGACCGTGGACAGGCGGTGGGCGATCATGATAACGGTGCGGCCCCGGGTCAGCTCGGAGAACGCCTTTTGGATCAGCGCCTCGTTCTCGGGGTCCGCGAAAGCGGTGGCCTCATCCAGGACCACGATGGGCGCATCCTTTAAGATGGCCCGGGCCAGGGCGATGCGCTGTTGCTCGCCGCCGGAGAGATAGGTCCCCTCGGAGCCGATCAGGGTGTCCATGCCCTGGGGCAGCTTCTCCAGAATGTCCCCGCACTGGGCGGCCATCAGCGCCGAGAGCACCTGCTCCCGGGTGGCGTTGGGGCGGGCAGCCCGGACATTTTCAAAGATGGATGCTTTGAACAGGCGGCTGTTCTGGAACACAAAGGCGATCTGATCCATGAGCACATGGGAATCGATCTGCCGTACATCCACGCCGCCCACTTTCACCGCACCGGAGGTGGCGTCCCAGAAGCGGGGGATCAGGCTGGCGGCGGTGGTCTTGCCGCCGCCGGAGGGCCCCACCAGAGCCACGGTCTGCCCCGGCTCCGCTGTGAAGGAGACATGGGAGAGGGCGGGTGTCTCCGCGCCGTCGTAAGTAAAGCTCACATTCTCAAATTCCACACGGCTGTTCTGAGGTTTTTGCGGATGGTCCGGATTTTTCAGTTCAGGAGCGCCCATGACTTGGTCGATGCGGCCCAGGGCGGTGCCGGCCAGCATCATGCCCGATGCGGCGAACATGATCTTGGCAAGGGCTGTGGAGATGATGGCGGAGAACACTGCGTAAAAGGCAAAGTTTGTGACAAATCCTGCGAAGTCGCTGCCGGCCAGGGCACTAGGCGCCAGGAACAGGGCCGCCGGAACCAGGAACACAAAGGCGCCCTCGGTGAAGGTCAGGTTGATGGACTGGGGGACCCGGCAGACCTTGGCCTGAAAATATTCGGATTTGTCACTATAATCCTCGATGGCCTGCTGGAACGCCTTGAAGGAATAGACGGTCTGCTGGAAGATCTTGACCACCGGGACGCCACGGACATACTCGGTGCCTGCCTTGGTCATACGGTCCTGGGCCGCCTGGTATTCCGCCATCAGCTTGGCGTTGTTGCCGCCCATCATGGAGAACATGGCCACAATGGAGATCACCGCAGCCAGCAGGCAGGCCGCGCCCATCCTCCAGTCAAAGATGAACATCATCACCAGCATGGCGATGAACAACGTGATGGTGCCCACGATGTCCGCCAGGTTGTGGGCCAGCAGGGTCTCCGTGTCGGCCGCCGCCGCGTCCAGCCGCCCGCGGATGAGGCCGGAGGCGTTGGAATCGAAGAAGCCCAGCGGGGCCTTCATCACATGGGCCACACCCTGCTTGCGGATGTTGGCGGCCGTGCGGAAGGCAGCCAGATGGGTACACATCAATCCCGCAAAATACAGGATGATGCCGGCCACCGCAAAGGCGAACGCCAGCCAGCCGTATTGGGCGACGCTCTGCGCCTTCGTCCAGTCCGGCGCCACCGCGATCAGGTCCCGGGCTGCCAGCCAGATGCAGATGTAGGGTGCCATGCTCAGCAGCATGGACACCGCCGACAGGGCCAGGCCCAGAAAGGTCAGGCCCTTGTGGTTGCCTGCGTAGTCCAACAGGACGGCCACATCACTCTTTTTCTTCTGCTTCATGAAAAAACCTCCTTCTCGAAGTTAGCATAAACTAACCTATTTCCAAAAAGATAGGGGATCATTCCCCCATCAGTTTTGACCAACCAGCCGTATAAAACGCCTGCAGCTGCTCCACATCCCGCAGGGCCTGTTCATAGGGCATATCGTGGATGACCACCTCGAAGATGGCGTTGAACATCCCGCTGGCGATGATATGGCACAGGGATCGGCTCATCTGTGGGATGTCCCGTCCCATGCGGCGTAGTACCCCCATGTACCGGAGGGTATACTCCACCTCTACTTCCACCATGTTGTGGACGAAGTGCTCATAGCTGGTCCCCTCCGCGCAGCACAGGAGCAGCTTCACTGGCTCCCGGTGCTGGCAGATATAGCCCACCATCCAAGCAACATGGTCTCTGGACTCTACACCCATGTGCTTAGGCTGTTCCTCTTCAGGCAGATCGGCAAAGGTGGTCTGGGCCTCCATAAAACGACTCATGAGCATAGAAGCGTGAGGCTCTACGATGGCGGTGAACAGGGCCTCCTTGCTGGAGAAGTAGCCGTAAAAGGCCCCGGTAGTGACACCGGCATTTTTCACGATCTGCCGCAGGGAGGCGCCCAAAAAGCCCTTCTTCAGGAACTCTGCCAAAGCGGCCTCTTGGATCTTTTCCAGGGTGGTGGCGGAATTTTCCTCCATGTTTTGCCTCACCCCTCTATAACATCGTTATATAACGATGCTATTTTACTCTTCGACCTTGAACTTGTCAACACAAATGTAAATGGACAAGGGCTGCGGCCTGTTTCAGAAAATCTCAAGCGCCGCTTGACGCATCTCTCTGAAAGTTGTATAATTTCAAGTAGTTAGTTATTGCTAACCAGTGAAATTATGAATGGAGGTATCCCTATGTCCCTGATTCAAAAAGAAATTGCCGATTTCTCTGTCCAGTGCTACCAGAATAACGCCTTTCACGCCGTTACCAAGGCGGATGTACTGGGAAAGTGGAGCGTGTTTTTCTTCTATCCCGCCGACTTCACCTTTGTGTGCCCCACGGAGCTGGAGGACCTGGCAAATAAGTACGCCGAGTTCCAGGCGGCCGGCTGTGAGATCTACGCAGTTTCCTGCGATACCCACTTTGTCCATAAGGCGTGGCATGACGCCTCCGAGCGTATCCAGAAGATCCAGTATCCCATGCTGGCCGATCCCACGCATTGTCTGGCAAAGGATTTTGAGGTCTACATCGAAGCCGACGGCGTGGCAGAGCGGGGCAGCTTCATCGTCAACCCCGAGGGAAAAATTGTGGCCTACGAGGTCAACGCCGGCAATGTGGGCCGGAACGCCGACGAGCTGCTGCGGAAGGTGCAGGCCTGCCAGTTCGTGGCGGAGCACGGAGACGAGGTGTGCCCGGCGAAGTGGCAGCCCGGCGCCGAGACCCTGAAGCCCAGTTTGGACCTGGTGGGCCAGCTTTAAGCCATGGAGCAGACGGCAAATTTCTACGATGTCGTGGTCATCGGCGGCGGTCCAGCAGGACTTACCGCCGCCCTCTATCTTGCTCGGGCCCGCTACCGGGTGTTGGTCGTGGAGAAGGATCACTTCGGCGGGCAGATCACCATTACCTCGGAAGTGGTGAACTATCCCGGCGTGGGCAGGACCAGCGGGACGGAACTTACCGAGACCATGCGGAAGCAGGCGGAGGGCTTCGGCGCTGAATTTCTGCTGGCCGAGGTCACTGGTCTGGAGCTCTCCGGCGATGTAAAGACCGTCCGCACCGGCCGGGGCGATTTGAAGTGCTTCGGCATTCTCCTGGCAACCGGCGCCCATCCCCGCATGGTGGGCTTCCAGGGTGAGGAGCAATTCCGCGGTCGGGGCGTGGCTTACTGCGCCACCTGCGACGGCGAGTTCTTCACCGGGAAGGATGTCTTTGTGGTGGGCGGCGGCTTCGCTGCGGCTGAGGAGAGCGTGTTCCTGACCAAGTACGCCCGCCAGGTGACCATCCTCATCCGGGGAGACGACTTCACCTGCGCCCAGGCAACAGCGGACGCAGCCAGAAGCCACGAGAAGATCACCGTCCTCACCAACACAGAGGTGGAGGAGGTCTCCGGTGACACTTCTCTCCGCTATCTCCGGTACCGGAATACCAAAACCGGTCAAGTGACCAAGCACCACGCGGCAGACGGAGAAACCTTCGGCGTGTTCGTCTTTGCCGGTTATGAGCCGGCTACGGAGCTGGTGCGCGGCCTGGCTGAATTGAATGACCAGGGCTATATCCTCACAGACCGGAGCCAAAAAACAACTGCGGACGGCCTGTACGCCGCGGGTGATGTATGCGTCAAGCCTCTGCGTCAGGTCGTCACCGCCGTGGGAGACGGCGCCCTTGCCGCCACGGAGCTGGAACGCCTGTGCGCCGCCATGCAGGAAAAGACTGGCATCCATCCCAATGCTCCGGTGAGCCGGACAGCAGAAACGGCGGCTTCCACCGAAACAAGCAGCACGCTTTTTACGGGGGATATGCTGGCCCAGCTCCATACGGTGTTCGCCCGGATGTCCTCGCCTCTGATCCTGCGGCTGTATCTGGACGAAACGCCTCTTTCGGCTGAACTGAAGCAGTATATGGAAGAACTGGCGACGCAGAGCAGCAAGCTCTCAGTGGAGACAGGGGCGGCCGAAGAGATGGAACACCTGCCCTGTGTCCGGGTCTGCCGGCCGGATGGGAGCTGGACGGGCCTCGCTTTCCATGGGGTCCCCGGCGGCCACGAGTTCACCTCCTTCGTCCTGGGCCTCTACAATGCCGCCGGGCCGGGACAGGCTCTGGATGAAGATACAAGAGCAGCAATCCAGTCCATCCAGAAGCCCATCAAGTTAGAGCTTCTGGTCTCCCTCTCCTGTACCATGTGCCCGGAGCTGGTGACGGCGGCTCAGCGGATCGCTGCGGAAAATCCGCACATCACCGCCCAGGTCTATGACCTGAACCGCTTCCCAGACCTGCGGGAGAAGTATCAGGTGATGAGCGTTCCCTGCCTGGTCATCAATGATGGGGAGCAGGTATCTTTCGGCAAGAAAAATATCCGGCAGTTGTTGGAACTTTTAGCATAGCAGGGAAGCCGCGTTACGGGCCGTCTGGTCTGTAACGCGGCTTTCTCCATCAAAAAGGGCTTGTGGAACAGAGACTTTTGGAGTATTCTTTAGTTATCAATAACTAACCCGCAAAGAGGCGTATCACTATGAAGAAATCAGACTTGGACTTCTGGCAGGGAATGGCCGCACATTACACCAAATTCATGCGGCGCTCTGCACCGTTATATACAGAAATCTGCAATCACATTCGTCCGCATCTCACACGGGATATGAATGTATTGGAACTGGCCTGCGGCACAGGCCAGCTGTCCTTTCCCCTGTCTCCGTGTGTCCGGCTGTGGGAGGCCACCGATGCCTCTTCCAATATGATCGCGGAAGCCAAGAAGCGGAGCGGATCTTCCCGGCTTCATTTCTCAGTGCGGGATGCCTCCTGTCTGCCGTATGCCTCGGAAACCTTTGACGCGGTGGTGATTGCCAATGCCCTGCATATCTTACCGGAGCCGGAAAAGGTTTTGCGGGAAGCTCGGAGAGTCTTAAAGCCGGGAGGATGGTTATTTGCCCCCACCTTTGTCCACGCCGGTGGAAAATTGGCCAGACTGCGGACCTGGGGTATGGAGCGGACCGGCTTTCGTGTCTACCACGCCTGGAACGCCGGGGAATTCATTGCTTATCTTTCCTCCCACGATTTTTGGGTGACGGAACACACCCTGCTCGGGGGGCGTGTACTGCCTGTGTGCTATGTGGCCGGCAGGAAGTAACTGCCCAGAATGGGGCGAAAGCGGGCCATCGGCATACAGCGCCGATGGCCCGCCCTTGCATTTTGTGACTTCAGTGAGATAAATCGGAGGGCAACAAAGCAAGTCCTTTTCCGGTGCGTCTATGCATCATTGTCTATCGCACCGTGGTTCCACACCTGAACCAAACGGCTGCGTTAGCAGTACTTTCTTCCGCAGAATCGCTTTAGTTGAAGCGTGCTATTCAGACTTTTCCTGTTGCTCTGTATTATGGTGTCTGTGTTTCCCACAACAGTGATGTCCAGCATGTCCTCCACAGCAGCAACCAGCATCTGCCGGATTCAAGTGAAGAAGGTCTACTTTTTCTGTTTCCGTCGACTCTTGGATTTTGGCATTTATTAAAGATTCGAGCATGAGATACACTCCTTATTTCCGAATAATGTCAATGTCCTGTGTGCCAGAGCAGAGGCATTCCGTGCGTTTTTCACATTTTGTAAAGCCCACGCGTACGGCCGCATCCGATACTTCGTTTTTTAATACGCCCATATCCATCCCCTGGAAGTAATACGGCAGATACCCCATTACCATATCCCAGGGGCCGGTGTGGTCAGGCAGGATAGCCTCGCTGATAACCAGCAGCACCCCTCCGGGATTCAGTGCGTCATAGCACTTTTTCAGCAGTTCTTCCATACGGCCTTTGGCAAAGAGCATCACATTGAGGGCCAGGATTAGATCATACCTCTCTCCAATTCTGTCTGCCATAAAGTTGCCGCACATCACTTCCGTGCGGTCAGTGAGTCCCATAAGGGAGATGGATTCTTCCACCACCGCCGGGGGAAAACGGTCAAATAGGACGCCAGTACGATCCGGCCGATCACCGATGACTGCCAGCCCTAAAAGTCCTGTAGCACCGCCTAGGTCCAGCACGCGCCTGATTTGGTCATTTTCCGGCAGAGAACGCACAATCCGCAACAACTCCTGCTGCCGGTAACCTTCCTGTGCCTGTCGCATCCGCTGTGCAAAAGAGGCAAAATCCAACTGCTGCTCCATCGCTTCCTGTTGCTGGGACTGGGGGCCTTTTGTGACCAACAGCTTCACATCCATAGGTGCCATGCCTTCCTGCATATAAAAGGGCAGAAAGCCTCCCAAATATTCATCTTTCCCTTTGACCAGATAGCGGTCAACTTCCGCGGTGTTCTGGTAAGTGCCGTCCGTCTTGTTTAAAAAGCCGATGGATACCAATGCACTGAGCAGATATTCTGTATTTGCCTTATGCCATCCCATATGAACTGCCAGTGCTTCAGCAGTAACCGGCTGGCAAAGTTGAGAAAATACATCCAGCTCCATGGCCGCATTGAGCAATCTGGAATATAGATTTAAAAATGGAAGCTGGACTAACTGTTCCCAAACACTTACAGACTTGTTGATTGTGAACATTAAAAAACCCCCTTTGTTTTTATATGGTTAGTCATTGCTAACCTCAATTTAATTATACCGGAACCACCGGCTTCTGTCAAGGAAAGGCATAGAGTGCTTCGTTCATCCAGATTATAGGAATATTGGAATGTACGGTACAGCTTTCATCCAAGGAAACGGCCTCGCTGCTACAAGTTAGTCTACCTTACCTGCTTTGAAACCTTTCTTCGGGACACAAAATAAATCACCCCTCTTGAGCGAGTGTTCAGAGGGGTGACTTTTGAATCAGGTTCTTATATGCAGTTGATATGTGTTGCGCCGTCTGCCTTTTTATTTAATTGCGTCCTTTAATACCTTGCCAGCCTTAAAGACTGGCATCTTTCCGGCTGGGATCACAATGGGCTCATTGGTTTTGGGATTCCGGCCCGTACGCTCAGCACGCTCTTTCACTTCAAAGCTGCCGAAGCCGGTGAGCTGGACCTTATCTCCCGCGCACAACGCTTTCTCGACCTGGGATAGGAATGCGTTCAAGACTTTCTCTGCATCCGCTTTGGAAACCCCGCTCTCCTCGGCCATACCAGCAATCAGTTCTCCCTTGTTCATAAAGCAAATTCCTTTCTCTTTCTATTGATTTGGATAAGCACTCTTTACATGATAGCCGCATCAGCGGCTTACCACAGAGATGAAGCCCAAGGCATAACGGCTGAGGGCGTTCCTCCCTCAGCCGCAGCCGCGGTCAGCACATATCCCGTGCCCACTCCCGGACATCTTCCAAAGTCAGCTCAAAGCGGCCGCCTGCCGCAACCGTATTCCTGGACATATCCACGATCATGTAGCCGCCAAGGTTGTCCGCACTGATGGGCGCATGGGATTTCCGCATCATGTAGCCAGCCGCCTTCAGTACACGGCGGAGCGATTGCTCCAGGGAATCCTCTGTACGCATCGAAATACCTCCAATTTGATATTCCGAGCCAAACCACGCCGCGCTCCAACCGTTTTCCTGCTGGTATTATAACAGGGAACTCACGGAAAATGCAACTGTGCGGGCCGGTTTGGATGCTTTTTCCCTTGCGTTTCCAATGCAGGCACTCAAAATTAGCGCAAAGGGCCTCGGACCTCGAAGGGAACATATGTCACTCATGCTTGTAAAAGGCCCCCATCTCTCCAGCATCCTAAAAATCTGAATATTCTGTAATCAGACAGCTGCGGCGCAGGTAATAGAATACCCACACCGCAGCGTTGTCTTTTTCAATCAAAGTGTCCAGCGGCTGGACTCCGTTCGCTCGGAGACGAAATTCCGGTAGATGCCCGCCTGCTGGATCAGTTCGTCGTGGGTACCCTTTTGGACGACGCGGCCCTGGTCTACCACCAGAATCTGATCCGCACCCCGCACCGTCTTGAGCCGGTGGGCGATCATCAGCACGGTTTTCTCCCGCGTCAGGGCTTCCATAGCCTTTTGGAGCTGGTCCTCATTCTCGGGGTCCACATTGGCCGTGGCCTCATCGAAGATGACGATGGGCGCGTCCTTCAGGAGACACCGGGCGATGGAGATGCGCTGCTTCTCCCCGCCGGAAAGCGTGGCTCCTCCCTCGCCAATTACCGTGCCGTATCCATCCGGCAGGGCAGAGATGAAGTCGTGGCAGCACGCCTTTTTTGCGGCCTCCACCACCTGTTCATGGGTAGCGCCCGGGCAGCCGAACTTGATGTTGTTCTCCACCGTGTCGGCAAAGAGGTACACCCGCTGGAACACCATGCTCACCTGCTCCATGAGGGATTCCAGTGTGTACTCCCGCACATCCCGGCCACCAATGGTCACACGGCCGCCGTCCACATCCCAAAACCGGGCGATCAGGTTACAAAGGGTGGTCTTGCCGGAGCCGGAAGGCCCCACAATGGCGGTGGTGGTCCGGTCTGGGATAGTCAGTGACACATCCTTGAGGATGGGGCGGCTTCCATAGGAGAAGTTCACATGGTCGAATACAATCTCGTGGCTCTCCGGGCGGATGGCCGTGCCGCGCTGATCCATCTCCGGGATGTCGTCCACCTGGTTGGCGTGGTCAATGGAGCTGCCCACCAGACGCAGGGCGGACACGCCGCTGCCCGCGGACTGGATCTGGGAAAAAATCAGGAAAGAAACGATGACCGCCATCAGTGCGTTGGCGAGGGACATGGCTTCCGTCAGGCACAGCCCCACCGACGCCGCCAGAATCAGCACGCTGAACAGGTGGAGGACCATCTCCTGGCCCCAGATATAGGGAGTGAACAGCTTCTCCACCGCCAGATTGTTCGCCCTGCTGTCCTCCAGCGCCTGCCGCACCCGCTTGTCACCCTTTCCCGTCAGGTTAAAGGACTTGATGACACTCATGCCCTGGAGCTGTTCCAGCACCGCCTCCACCAGCCGGGCCTCATCCCGCTGGCGCTTGGGGGCAATCTTGGCGGACTGCTTCTCCATTCCGGAGAGGAGGGCCAGATATACCAGCATCCCCGCCAGGGCCAGCAGGCCGATCCGCCAGTCCCAGAACAGGACGCACAGCAGCATGACGGCGGAATTGATCAGGCCGCCCAGAATACTGACCAGCACCATGGGGCCGGTGCTCTCCACCTCGTCCAGAACGGTGGTGGTGATGCCGGTGAGTTCTCCCAAACTCTGGTCGTTGAAATAGCCCATGGGGACCCGCTTGAGCTTGTCACCGATGGAAATGCGCTTGTCCGCCACCATAAAGTAGCCGGCGTGGGTCTGCTGGAGCTGGCTGAAGCGGTTGAGGACCGCCCGGCCCAGAATGCTGGCCAGCAGAAGCCCCAGAGCCTGCCATGCCGGGGCGGAGTCTGTGGAGCCGCCCACCAGGGCCAGCACCACCACATAGATGGCCGCGATCTGGAACATGTGGAACACCGCGTAGAAGAAGCCTAAAATCATGGACTTTCGGATATTGCCCTGCTCCTCTCCGGCAAAGTCCCAGATTTTTTTCAAAACACCGATCATGCCTGCTCTCCCTCCTTTGCGCCCATATGCGCCCGCCACATCTCCTGATACAGCGGGCAGTTTTTCAAAAGTTCCCCGTGGGTGCCCACATCCTGGATGCGGCCGCCATTGACTACCACGATCTGATCCGCTCCCGTGATGGTGCTGAGGCGGTGGGCGATGACCAGCACGGTCTTTCCCGCTACCAGCCTGCCCACGGCCTGCTGGACTACGGCCTCGTTCTCGGGGTCTATGTAGGCGGTCGCCTCGTCCAGCACCACAATAGGCGCGTCCTTGAGCATGGCCCGGGCGATGGCGATGCGCTGACGCTCACCGCCGGACAGGTGGGCGCCGCCTCCGCCCACCACCGTGCCATAGCCGTGTTCCAGACTGCGGATAAAGGCGTCACACCCGGCGGCCTTTGCCACGGCCTCCACCTCGGCGTCGGTGGCCGCTGGGCGGCCCATGCGGATATTCTCCCGTATGCTCTCGTCAAAGAGGTAGTTGTCCTGGGATACAAAGGCCACCTGGTCGTAGAGCTGCTTTAACGGGATATGCCTCAGATCCTGCCCGCCCAGAGTAATGGAGCCGGAGGTCACATCCCAGAAGCCGGCGATCAGCTTGGCGATGGTGGACTTGCCGGAGCCGGAGGGCCCTACAAAGGCGGTCATGGTCCCGGCGGGGATGGTGAGAGATACATCGTGGAGCACCTCCTTGTCTGCATGGTAGCCGAAAGACACATGGGAGAGCTGAATATCCCGGCCCTGGAACTCCGCCGGCGTTTCCCCGTGGTCCTGCTCCGCTCCGTTCAAAATGGCATCCACCGAGCCCACGATGGTGCCCACCTTAGCGAGACTGTCCACAAAGTCCATGGCGGCCAGCAGGGGCCCGGCAATGCCCAGGGACAGGACGATGGTGGTGATAAAGGTCTCGATGGGCAAGCTCCCTCCGGTATAGAGGAGCCAGCCCACCGGCAGAATGGTGATCATGGTGGTGGGCGAGATGGCACGGGCCAAAGAGACCGGCATCTGGCAGCTCTTCATCCAGTGGTAGAAGTAGGAGGCGTTGGCCTTTACGCTGTCAGAGAAGCGGGCATAGGACTGCTTGCCCTGGTTAAACGCCTTGATGACCTCAATGCCGCCGATGTACTCCACAATGGCGCTGTTCATGGCTTGGGTGGTTTTGACCGAGCTCTCGTACTGCTTTCCGTAGCCGGCCATCACCGCCATCATGAAAGCCATGCCCACCGGGATGGACACCAGGCTCAAAAGGGCCATCCGCCAGTCCAAGACGAACAGATAAATCAGGATGCACACCGGCCCCAGCACATTGGCGGTCATCTCCGGCAGAAGATGGGCCAGAGGCCGCTCCATGCTCTCCACCTGGTCCACGATGACCTGTTTCATCTGGCCGCTGGAGGTGTCCAGAATCGTACCCAGAGGCATCTTCGGCAGTTTCTCCAGCACTTTCTCCCGGATAGATTTCAGGATAGCAAAGGTGGCCTTGTGGGATTGGGACAGGGCCAGGGAATACAGGGTGGCCCGGAGCAAAAAGCCCACAAGCGCCACTGCGCACCATATCAGGTAGTATTGTGTACTCTCCTCCCCTTTCAGCAGGCCCAGGATGATCTGCGCTGCGGCGAAGTAAGGGAGCATCCCAAACAGTACCCCCACCACAGCGGACAGGACCGCCCGCTTCAAGCCGCCCTGCTGTCCCTCTCCCAGCTCCCACAGACGGAGCATGGGACTTTGTTGTTTCATGATATAAATTCCTCCTTTTGGTTAGTAATTGCTAACTTTTGTACAAATGAGAGGGCTGCACCCAAAGGCACAGCCTCTTATCAGGACTGAGGATCGAACACGGTGGAAAATCCCGCCATGTGGTAGCGGTTGAGCATCTTGACATAGCGGTGGGCGGCGGCGCGGTCCATGTTATGCCGCACCACCTCAAACATGCCGTTGAAGTAGGCGGTGACGATGATGTGGATAAACTCCTCCGTCACCAGGCCGGACTTGACGCTCTCGCAGCCGATGACCTCCATGTACTTGTAGGTGTACTCTACCTCTATGTCCACCAATTCGTCCAGAAAGCAGGAAAACCGGGTGCCGTGAGCCCCGTCCAGCAGCAGACGGAAAACATCAAAGTGGTCGTAGATGTAGTCCAGCATTTCCTCCTGATGGCGGGCGGTGTACTGTCCCATATCCGCACGCTGTTCCTCCTCGCTGAGCTGGTGAAAATCCTCCTGTACCCTGCGGAACATGGACTTGAACTGATCCACCACCGGCTCTGCGATGGCCCGGAACAGCCCCTCCTTATCCCCGAAGCGGGTATAGATAGAGCCGGTGCTGGTATCTGCCGCCTGAGCTATGGTGCGCAGAGAAGCGTCCAGAAACCCCTTGGACAAAAACTCCTCCTTGGCGCACTCCAGCACCTTGTCATAGACGCCCGCCTTTTGTTTTGCCACTGTCATTCCTCCTTTTTCAAAACACTGTTTTATAACGATGTTTTGAATATAGCACTTTGAGTCTGAACTGTCAAGAGGGCTGGCAATCAAAAACGACCCTTGCATGAAACAAAGGCCGTTTTCTTGGTTACTTTCTGTTTTATGTTATTCGCACAAGTCGGGATATGCCTGCCGGAGCGCACGGAGGATCAACTCCGCCGAGCCGCCCGTGCCCCACTGGATTTTGTCCGTCATACATGGCTCTCCACACGAATTTTTGTTCAATCAGGGAAGTGCAAGAGGATAACACCTCCCATCAAGCTCCACTCTTGACAAAACCAGTTTTTTCCTTTACACTGCATTATAGTTCTGAATAGAACAATAATGCGCCTGCTGTTTATGTTGCGGGGAAGGAGGGCGAGGATGGAATTCTGGGATCATCTTTTTCTGTTCAAGCGGCTCTATGATCAGACGATGGACCCCATCGCTCAGCAATGGGACCTCACCCGGATGGAGCTGGACATCCTGCTCTTCCTGGCCAACGCGCCGGCCTATGATACCGCCGCCGATATTGTGGAGCGGCGGAGACTTACCAAATCCCATGTGTCCGTCTCGATTCACTCCCTGATCCGCCGGGGGTGGTTGGAGCGGAGCTACCTCCCCGGAAATCGAAAGAGCGCCCACCTCCGCCTTCTGCCTGCCTCCTCGTCTGCCGTAGCCGACGGACAGGCCGCTCAGGCCGCGTTGCGCGTACAGCTTTCCCAGGGGATGACCACAGAGGAGCGGGCCGCCCTGGAATCCGCCTTCACCCGCATCGGCGAAAATCTGCGCCTTGCGTTCAAAGGAGATGCCTAAGCAATGCTCTACACCTTTTTCATCTGCTTCGTGGCCGGGATCGGCGCCGGCCTGGGGACCGGCTTTGCGGGTATGAGCGCTGCGGCCGTCATTTCCCCCATGCTCATCACGTTCCTGGATCTGCCTGCCTATCAGGCGGTGGGGATCGCCTTGGCCAGCGACGTGCTCGCCAGCGCGGTCAGCGCTTATATCTATCACAAAAACAAAAACCTGGACATTAAAAACGGCCTTGTGATGATGGCTGTAGTTCTCCTGTTCACCCTGGTGGGAAGCTGGGTCGCCAGCCTTCTCCCCAACGCGACCATGGGCGGCTTCTCTGTATTTATGACCCTCCTCCTGGGCATCAAGTTCCTCGTCCGGCCTGTGATGACCGCCAAGGAGTCTATGGATGCGGTCAGTCCCCGGAAGCGGTTTTTCCAGTCTGTGGCCTGCGGCGTGATCGTCGGCTTTATCTGCGGCTTCGTGGGCGCGGGCGGCGGCATGATGATGCTGCTCCTGCTGACCAGCGTTTTGGGCTATGAGCTCAAGACCGCCGTGGGCACCAGCGTATTCATTATGACTTTCACCGCGCTCACCGGCGCGGCGAGCCACTTTGCCATTGGCGGTGCTCCGGATATTTGGTGCCTGATATTTTGTGTGCTCTCCACCCTCCTGTGGGCGCGGATAGCGGCCAAATTTGCCAACAAGGCCAGCCCGGCCGTCCTCAACCGGGCTACCGGCGCTATCCTTGCGCTTCTTGGTATCGTCATGCTGGCCGTCAATTATTTGTAATCACGGATTCCGGCACGGGCTTGGTTTCCCTGTGATGAGCGCTGACAATACGATGAGCGCCCCAGGCCGTTCCAACTTTGGACGGCCCAGGGCGCTTTTTATCATACTGAGATGTATTTGCTTTTTAAGCAGCCCGCCAGAAACGCTTCCTACTTTTCCTTGGTTGCCGGGATGATCCAAACATCTAATGCCTCCATAATATCACCCGGTTGGCAATGTAGTTCCTGACAAATTTTCTGGACCGTATTAAACGGCACCTCGTCATGTAACCGCATTGCATTTACGGTATCTTTTGTTAAACCGAAGCGTTTTCCAATCTGTGCGTCTGTCAAGCCACAAAGCTCTTTCCGCTTTAGGAAGGGTTCAAAGGTAATGACAGTATGCCGGACGCCATCCGATCCAATATCCATATGTGTTCATCTCCTTGTATAATAAGTTTCAAAGCAAATATTTCAGGTATCAGCAGGCTCTGAGATGCCCGTGATACAATAGCTGTAGGACAGCAGGGTCAAGTTCTATCATCTCCAGTTGAGCCAAAAGGCTACTTCAGTTTGAGTCTGTTCCCCTGAGCCGGAAGTTAGCTGCAAACTCATTGGCTGTTTGCCAGAGATAAGGTCGCCCTGTTGGCAGTGAGGGCTATCGCATTGACCAACTCTGGAATGATTCTAATAAGCAAGGGTGAGGATGCTCCGGTTATCATGGGTATCTCAAAGCCTGCTGGCCTGAAATCTCCACATGGGGAGGTGAAAATTGTGAATCCACTATTCGTTGGCATTGATGTGAGCAGCAAGAACAATGTGGCCTACCTGATGAAGCCGGACGGCAGCAAGCACTCCAATTTCTCTGTGCAAAACAATCTTGGCGGTGCTAAGCTGTTGTCAGAGAGAATCGTGTCGGCACTTCGTTCCATGCAGCTCAGCGATGTGGTGATTGGCCTGGAGGCCACCTCCATCTACGGGGACAGCTTGGTCTACGCTCTTCGTGAGGATGGCAGCCTGGGGCGGTTTCAGAGGAAAATCCATGTTCTGAATCCCAAGCAGGTGCGGAAGTTCAAGGAAGCCTATTCTGACCTGCCAAAGAACGACTGGGTGGACGCCTTTGTGATTGCCGACCATCTCCGTTTCGGCAGAATCAACAGGGAGGTCTACATGGACGATTACCGCTACAAAGCCCTGCAAACCCTTACCAGAGCCAGATTTGATGTCATCCAAAACTTGACCCGGGAGAAGCAGCGGTTCGCCAACTACTTATTCCTCAAATGCTCCGGCATGGCCCAGGACAAAGACATTCAGAACACCAGCGCCACTACTATTGCGCTCATGGAACAGTTTGAAACTGTGGATGACCTGGCGAACGCCAATCTGGATGAACTGACTGTCTTCATTGATGAAAAGGGCAGGAACTTCGCTGACCCAGCAGCAAAAGCTAAGGCTATTCGCAGTGCAGCCAGAGATTCTTACCGTCTGCCAGTTACCGTGAACAACTCTGTAAACCAGGCCATGGCCGTATCTATTGCTTCCATACGGGCTTTAGAGAAGCAGGTCAAGGTTTTGGACAAGGCCATTGAACACCAGTTTGAAATCATCCCGAACACGCTGACATCCATCCCCGGTATTGGCAAGGTCTACTCCGCTGGTATCATCGCTGAAATTGGCGATATCCACCGCTTTGAATCCCAAGCCTCTGTCGCCAAATACGCTGGCCTTGTCTGGAACAGAAATCAGTCTGGTGACTTCGAGGCGGAGCATTCCAGGATGATTAAATCCGGCAACCGCTATCTCCGTTACTACCTGCTGGAAGCAGCCAACTCTGTGAGAAGATGCGACTCCGAGTTTCGGCGCTACTATAACCTCAAATTAAAAGAGGTCAACAAGTACCAGCACAAACGAGCACTCGCTTTAACTGCCAGAAAACTGGTTCGGTTGGTCTTTCGGCTGCTGAAAGACAACCGCCTGTATATCCCGCCGGAGGGCTGAGCACACCGCTTGCCGCTCTGACGAAATCGCCCTGTTTCAAAAACTCAGGGGGCAGGGTTTAGATTTGTGTTGCCTTTTTGCTACCTACACAGTGCTTTTTACTCTGTTTCGCTTAATTTTTTTCTTCCTCACCCACTTGACTTCATACCATTGGACTCAAATAGTTTGAGCTATTCTCCTGCCTTAAATTCTAAATATATTCCTCCATGATGTCAAGGAGACAGATTGTATTTATCAAACGAAGCTGTGGGCAAAAGGACCATGAAAAGTCAGTACCTCCAGCACCGGATTTCATGCCGTGAGTAATGCTTTGCCCACATGCCCAATACTCCTGTCTTCACGATTCAGGTAATGTACCCGTTTGGACGCATCATGGATTTATTCCAGTTCAAACGCTCCGGTATAGAGCTGGTAGTAGGTGCCCCGTTCCGCGATCAGCCTGTCATGGCTGCCCCGTTCAATGATGCGCCCGTGGTCCAGTACCATGACGTCGGAATTTTGGACCGTGGAAAGGCGGTGCGCGATCACAAACACCGTCTGGCCCTTCATCAGCTTATCCACGCCGTCCTGCACCAGCGCCTCCATGCGGGTGTCGATGGAGCTGGTCGCCTCGTCCAGAATCATGACCGGTGGATTCGACACCGCCGCCCGCGCAATGGAAATCAGCTGCCGTTGTCCCTGGGACAGTCCGCTTCCATCCTCTTTCAAAAACTGTGTCATAGCCCTGGGGCAGCATTCGTATAAAGCCGTCGGCGTTGGCCAGCTTTGCGGCGGCAACGCACTCCTCGTCTGTGGCGTTGGGATTCCCGTAGCGCAGGTTCTCCATGACCGTTCCTGTAAACAGGTTCGCGTCCTGAAGCACCACGCCCAGAGAGCGGCGCAGGTCTGCTTTTTTGATCTTGTTGATGTTGATGCCGTCATAGCGGATCTTGCCGTCCGCAATATCATAAAAGCGGTTGAGCAAATTGGTGATGGTGGTCTTTCCCGCATCGGTGGCCCCTACAAAGGCGATCTCCTGCCATGAACCCCAAATGCCACAACTTCACCGCTGGACCTGTATCTGCGGAACAAGAACAGCCCTTGCCGGTAGCTCTTTAAGCGAACCTTGCACATTCAACACATTATATGCCCTATTGGTGCAAAATCTATGGACAAACCTCTTTTCAGGGTATATTCTGGTGAAAAATCATGGGAACGGAGGGTGTCTGTGGAGATAAAAAAAGAAACCGTTTGTGAAGATACCCTGTATATTTTGCGGGAATATTATCACCTCAATACGGAGCCGCTTTTTTTCTGTCCTTGCCGATGACTGCGTGTGGCTCAGTATTGGAAACCTCTTGGTATCGGGCGCAGAGGCGATTAAGGCGCAGTTCAAAAACGGGTTCATTATGCCGCCCTTTGAGCTGGAGGAACCGTCTTTCCGTCAAATCGAAACTGGCAGCGGCGGGCAGCTTATGGTGCTGGGAGAATATACCTTGTACGCTTCGGAGCAGGCTAAAATCATCTGCACTGTAAAACAGCGGGGCACATTTTGTTACAGGCAGGAAAACGAGGGCTACCGGCTGTACCACATGCACGTTTCCAATGAGTATAACGAATTGGTGGGCGACGAAATCTTTCCTGTTCAGGTGAGCAGACAAACCTATCAATATGTGCAGCGTCTATTGCGAGAAAGCGGAAAAAGCAATAACCGCCGTCTGGCGGTCAAAGAAAACGGCTCAGTCAGCTTTATAGAAATGAGTATGATACAGTGCATACAGGCATTGGAACGGGAAAGCGTCCTGCATCTGGTCAATGAGAAACGGCAGGTGCAGACTTCCATTAAGGAACTGGAAGCGGAATTGCCATCCTGCTTTTACCGGCTGCACAGAAGCTATTTTGTGAACTGCAACTATGTGGCAAAGATTGAACGGTATAAATTGACTTTGATTACCGGAGAAGAACTTCCTATACCTAAAATGAGATATATGCAGATACGCAACGACATCACGGAAATGATACAGAGAAAAAGAAAAAAAGGGGGTTGACAAATAATGCTCTTATGGAATAAACTCACGACAGACAGACAGACAGACAGACAGACAGACAGACAGACAGACAGACAGAGGTAAATCTGCCTGTTTTTGTGTTGCCTATATATTGCAATAATCCAGGAAGCAGTTGTCCATTCCGACCGGATGGATGACCGCTTCCTTTTTGCGTTTTTTGATAGGCCAGCACAGGAACAGGAGGATCAAAATGAAACTGATAAGCCGAATTACCGCCCTGCTGATGGCAGGCGCAGTAGTATGTTCCACCCTGCCAGCGAATGCATGGGCGGTAGAAGCGACTGATACAGAAGGTTTGTGCGAACATCACCCGGAGCATACCGCCGAGTGCGGTTATGCTCCCGCCGAACCGGGCCAGCCCTGTACCTTTGTGTGTGAAATCTGCAACTCACAAGAGGGCGGCGAACCGGCGGACAAGCCTCAGCCCGACGAGGACGAATGTGTCTGCACGGAGCTTTGCACGGAGGATCAGGTTAATGCTGACTGCCCGGTGTGCAGCGCGGAAAGTGCAGACTTAAACGCCTGCAAAGGTCAACCAGTACAGGAGGAAGCAGAATGTATCTGCGAGGTGCCTTGCATGGAGGGTCAAATCAACGCCGATTGCCCCGTATGCGGAGCGGAAGGCGCGGACCTGGCCGCCTGCAAGGGCGAACCGGCGCAGGAGGAAACCAAATGTATCTGTGCAGTACCCTGCACTGAGGGCGCAATCAATAAGGAGTGCCCGGTATGCGGCAGTGAAAATGCAGATTTGACAAAGTGCGAGGGCAAGGAAGTTGGCGAACAGGTAAAGGCGGTACAGGCACAGATCGACGCCCTGCCCTCTTTGGAAGACATACAGGCCATGTCCCCAGAGGATCAGCAGAAGGCCCATGAGAAAGTTCAGGCGGCCTATGACGCTTACAATGCTTTGACGGACGAGCAGAAAGCCCAGATCACCGGGGCGGAGATTTTTGAAAGCCTGTTTGCTTTTTTCAATGGGCTGACAAATACCATTGAAACCTTAAATAATGTGAAATATCTGGACGAAAACGGCGAGGAACAGACTGCGGACAATGTCGCCGTGATTGATAACCAGACGGCTGAATGGAGCGGCGGCTGGTATGTTGTCAACAGCGATGTGGAAATTTCCGACCGCATCACCGTCACCGGCGATGTCCACCTGATTTTGGCGGATGGCAACACCCTTACCGCTAAGAGCGGTATCGGGGTGGATGGCGAGGGCAACAGCCTGACCATCTATGGACAAACCGGCGGTACCGGCAAACTGATCGCTACGGGAGGCAGCGGACAAGCAGGCATCGGCGGTGCTGAGAATGGAACCATCACAATTAAGGGCGGTACAGTGACTGCCACCGGCGGAAGTGAGGCGGCAGGCATCGGTGGAAACTCAAATGGTACGGCTAAAAAAATCATAATAAACGGAGGGAATATCACAGCCAAAGGTGGTAGCGGCCGATGGGGTGGCGGTGCAGGTATTGGAAGCGGCTATTACAGTAGAAAGGATATAGGAGACATCATCATTAACGGCGGCACAGTGACTGCTACAGGAGGTACAAATTCCGCAGGTATCGGCAATGGCTACGCGGGTAGCGTATGCACCTTTAGTACCGGCCCGGACGGCAACGCCTTTATTATCGCATCCAGCATATTGTTGGATCAAACCGACAAAAATAATTGGAGCGGTGTGATCTTCGAGGGGAATGCGGGACAAGTTTATGGCAGTCCCAGCCTTAAAATGGAAGCGGCAATCCCCGAAGGCAAAACGCTGATTGTACCAAAGGAGAACACCCTTACCATCGACAATAGCGTGACATTGACTAACAACGGCACGATTGACATTTACGGTACGATTTACGGCAAATTAACCAACAATGCCGACGGCACGGTTATCAATCACGGTACAATCGACGGTTCATTAGATAACAGCGGCACGATAACCAATCAAGCCGACGCCGCGATCAGCAACAAAGTGACAAATAATGGAACAATTAGCACTTATGGAACGATCAGCGGCACTTTGACCAACAACGGCACAATCATGGTTGGTCCAGACGGCAGTATTCCGTCCAACAGCGGCGGCTCTGTGATTCCATTCCCCGATGGTGAGACATACCTGGACGCAAGCGGTACGCCGCAAAATATCCCCGCCAACGCAAAATTTTTACTGCCGGGAGCGACCACGTTGGACGGCTGGTATGTGGTTTGCGGCAAAGTCACTTTGACCAACCGTCCGACCGTCACCGGTGAGGCCCACCTGATTCTGGTGGATGGCTGCGAGTTGAACGCGAACTCGGGCATTAACGTTGGGGAGGGCGCTAACCTGACCATCTACGCCCAGTCCAATGGCAGCAATATGGGCAAACTGACCGCCTTAGGAAACTTCAATCAGGCAGGCATTGGCGGCGACGCAGGTGAATCAGGTGGAACTATCACCATCAACGGCGGCACAATCGCTGCCCGTAATGATAACAACGGTGCTGCGGGCATAGGCGGCGGGAACGAGGGCGCAGGCGGTGCCATCACCATCAATGGCGGCACGATTACTGCCAGTGGTGGTGGCGGTGCCGCGGGTATCGGTGGTGGTCTCTTTGGCGCGGGCGGCACCATCACCATTAACGGCGGCACGGTCACTGCCATTGGTGAATCTGGCGCGGGTATCGGTAGCGGTAGCTTTGGTTCAGGCGGAACCATCACCATCAACGGAGGAACGATCACTGCCACATATACAGTATTGAGCTCGGGCATCGGCGCAGGAAGCGGTGGCAGTAATGTAACTTTGGAAGTACACGGCAACGCTTTTATTATCGCGTCCAGCATATCGGCTCAAACCGACAAAGATACTTGGAGCGGCGTGATCTTCGAGGGAAGTGCGGGACAGGTTTATGGCAATCCCATCCTTGAAACGGACGCAGAAATCCCTGGAGACAAGACGCTGACCATTCTGCAAGACAGAACACTTACCATCGGCAATGGCGTGACATTGACCAATAATGGATCGGTCGATAACCATGGAACTATCCAGAAAAACGGCATGATCATTAACAATGGCACCATCAAAAACTATGGCACCGTCCAGGGCAACGGAGCGGTTGAGGGTAATCCTATCCTGTATCAAAGCGGTACTGTTGTCACCTTCTGGAAAGAAAATAGTCAGGTTACAGAAGCAAGCTATGGTGATACCATCACCATTGTGGCCACTATGACGCAGAAGGCTCAAAGTCGAGCTGCCGGGGCGAAACAGGTGGAGTTCTCTGTTGACGGAACTGTCTTTGCCACCGTTGATGTAGAGAACGAAAACGGGCAGATCGTTGCCAAAACACAGGTCACTTTAACCGGGGATCGTTGGACAGCAAGCGGCAGTGCCTACGAGATTATGGCAGACTTTGGCGGAAACGACAACCTAATGGCCGGCACCGGAATCGGGCAACTGAAGGTCATGCCGATAAATGTACAAAATGCAACAGTTGAGTTATCGCAAACGACATTCATCTATGACGGAACTGCAAAAACCCCCGATGTAATCGTCAAACTAGGCAAAGCAACTTTGACCGCAGGTACAGATTACGAAGTTGATTATAAGGATAATACCAACGCGGGACAGGCCACTGTCACCGTCACTGGAAAGAAAAACTATACTGGCTCGAAAACGGTGAGCTTCACCATCGCACAGTCTGCAACCGAGTTTGACGGCGGAGTGACGGTAGATAAGCAGGACAAGACCTATACCTACGGCGACACCATCACCGTTACCGTGACCCCCAAGGCCACCGGCGTAGCCCCGGCCAACAATGCGCTGGTACTTGCCGCACCCACAGCGGGTCAGATGGCGATTTACGAAGGTGATAGGCAGCTTACCGAGGCAAAAGATGTTACCTCCGGCAGTGAGCTGACCTTCACCATCGACACCGCAGAGGTGAACCTCGGCAGAGGGAAGCACACCCTTACCGCAAAATTTGTGGAGTCGGATAATATGGCGGCGCAGACGGGAACGGTAGAGGTGACAGTCTCTTATAAGATTACGCTTACCGGGCAGGCGGACAGCCCCACGAAGATTACTCTGAATGAGGCTGTAGTAGAACCCGGCGATACTGGCGCAACGATTACTTACGGATACAACACCTTGAATGAAGCTCCTGACAACTGGCAGACAGGGCGTGAGTTTTCTGGTCTGGCCGCCAATACGACCTACTACTTCTTTGCAAAGGCGGAGGACAGCAGCAACTATGCGAAAACCATCAGCCAGGGAGTAGCGATCACCACCCCCGAAAAGGCCGTGAGCAGAATCGAGATTACTGCCCAGCCCGCCAACCTGTCTTACACCAGCGGGCAGACACTGGATTTGAGCGATTTGTCGGTACAGGTGTACTACAACGATGACACAAACGAAACCCTCACATGGGCCAGCGGCAAGCTGACCGCCGCCCCTGCTCAGGGAACGGTGTTGACGGTCGCAGAACATAATGGCAAGACAGTCACGATCAGCTACGGCGGAAAAACGGCCCAAACCGTTGTACTTACTGTGGGCAAGGCAGCGCAGGAGGCCCTTTTCATCACCGGCGCACCCAGCCCCATCTACGAAGGAAGCAACTTTACGCTGCAAACCTCTGGCGGCTCCGGCACAGGAGCAGTCACCTGGTCGGTAGTCAGCGGTCCCGCAACGGTGGATGCAAACGGCAGCGTGACGGTAACAGGCACAGGCGACTTCCATATTAAAGCGGTCAAGGCCGCAGATGTGGAATACAATCAGGCCGAGACGGTCATTACGCTGACAGCTACGAAGAAGCCCAGCGGCGGCGGCCACAGCACCCCCACCTACCGTCCCGACGTGGAGAAGCCTGCGCATGGCGAGGTGTCCGTAACGCCTAAAAACCCGGAGAAAGGCGACAAGGTGACGATCCAACCGACACCGGACGAGGGCTACGAAGTAGACCACGTGACCGTCACGGACAAAAACGGCAAGCCTGTTGAGGTGGAGCAGAACAAGGATGAGACTTGGAGCTTCAAGCAGCCCAGCGGCAAAGTGACCGTTAAAGTGGCCTTCAAGCCCATTGAGACGAAGTGGCGTAACCCGTTCCTGGATGTCTCCGAAGGCGACTGGTTCTATGATGCTGTGCGTTATGTCTATGAAAAGGGCCTGATGGCTGGAACCAGTGAAAACACGTTCGGCCCGAATGTCATAACTAATCGGGGGATGATTGTGACCATCCTCTACCGGCTGGCAGGGTCCCCTGATATTGAGGACGAGAATTGGGGCTACCCCTACGTTGACGTAGACGCGAACGCATATTACGGTACAGCGGTCTACTGGGCGCGTCTGAATGGTATCGCCAGCGGGTACAGCGACGAACGGTTTGGACCGGATGATGCTATCACCCGTGAACAGCTTGCGGTCATGCTCTACCGTTTTGCCAAGGCGCAGGGTCATGACGTAACCGCACAGGCCGACCTGAGCGGCTATACCGATGCGGACCAGATTAGCGGCTTTGCGCGGGAGGCTATGAGCTGGGCCAGCGCCGAGGGCCTGATAAATGGCACCAGCGGCTCTACCTTGTCCCCTGACAGTTCTGCTACACGGGCGCAGGTGGCCGTGATCCTCATGCGATTCGCTTCCATCATAACAGAATAAGTGACTGCAGTGCGGACGAAGGTCCGCAATAAGGGCGGAGGGGTTCACCCTCCGCCCTTATTTTATCCTTTATGCAGGAAAATTTTGTATTTTTAGGACGTATCTATCCGACCACCTTCCCCAAAGAGGTGATTATACGACACATTGGCCCTTTTGATTTTTCCCGACAAAAGCCACAGATATGCTAATCATGTCTTTGGTAGACGAGAGGACGGCACCCCGTTTATGAAGTGTTCCAACCGCTCCATAGACATTATGGGGGCCGTCTTCACTTGTATCGGACTCAAATCAAAGAGAGCCAGGCCATCTTCGGCCTGGCTCTCATATGAATTACTGTTTCATCAAATTGATTTCTTAGATTTTTTCCCAAAAGCAATTCCAATTAACAGGCCAATCGCAGAGGAGACAAGACCAGTAAGAAAATCAAAAAATTCAGGGACAGACATAACCTTGGCAAGAAGGTATTGGCTAAGTGAGAGGGTAAGTAGCCCGTAGAGTAGATATGCAACAGAAAAACAAACCGGCATCAACCAAACATATTTAGTTGGCAAATGCGCTCTGCCTACAAAAATAGACGAGATAAGAGTCACAACTGGCATAACCACATATTGGACTACAATAACATGAAGCATCGCCATTTGAGAATTTTTGTAGAACAGCCAGAAGGTAATTGCTGACAAGACCCATATTATACCGTATAACCCTACAGCTATACGCAAATGGCGATTAGCTTTCATATCTTACCACCCTTTATTCTACATCCCTGTAGGTAAGTTTGGAACTGCTTGCAAGCTCATCCGGCATATAAAGATGGTTGGGAATGGTGCTGCCATTCAAGTTAATGCCTTCACTATAATACGCAGCCCATACCAACTCGGAGCAGTACCAATTGGGATTGTCCTCGTCGGCATTTAATTTAGACACTATAGTGTTTCCAACCACACTAATGATGATCTTATTTGCGGTTGCAATAATGACACCAGCTACATACAAACGCAAAATATATTTGGGCTTACTCCGGGTGTGGTGCAGCCCTTCTACTATCATAAACAAAAACAGTGGTGCGGCAATCCGCCCGATAATGCGCAAAACATAAAAAGCAAAGCAAAGACAGCCTCGATTCGAGCCCGACTTTGTTTTCCGCTCTATTTTATCAGCACAAGTCCAGATATACCTGCCGGAGCGCACGGAGGATCAACTCCACCGAGCCGTCCGTACCCCACTGGGAAACATTGAGGCACAGATCATAATTCTGTGCGGCGCCCCATTTCTGTTCCGTATTAAAATTATAATAGGCGCTCCGGGCCTTGTCCATGCTCCTGATCCGGTCACGGGCCTCATCCTCTGTTATACCGTCGCGTTTGACCACACGCTGAATGCGGAAGTCCATACCGGCGGAAACAAAGACACGGAACAGGCGGGTTTCGTTCCGCAGGATGTAGTCCGCACCACGTCCCACGATGACGCAGCTCCCCTGGCCGGCGACATGAAGCACAGCCTCCCGCTGGGCCTTGGACGCCATACGCTCCACCGAAATATTGCAGTTCCCCAGCACCAGATTGGGCCGCCCCACACAAAGAGAGTAAAGTAAGCTGTGCGGATGCTTTTCATCCATGTCCTGGAGGAAGTCCAGCGCAAGCCCGCTCTCCTTTGCGGCCACGGCCAGCAGTTCCTTGTCATAGTAAGGGATCTCCAGCTCCCGGGCGATTTTCTTGCCAATCTCACGGCCACCGCTCCCAAATTGGCGTCCAATCGTAATCATGATTTTATCCATAAGGCGATCCTTTCAAAAGTCTGTTTCTGTACTTTTTAGTTCAGTATAAAAGAAGCGGTCTCAAAAGTCAAGCGCATGAATTTCATGTGTATCCCAGCAAAAAACTAAGTGGGACAAAGCCCATAAATTTAAGCTGCCACTATCCAACCGATGAGAGAGGTCTTGACAATCTGCCTGTTTCCATTTTATAATTAGTCCCGATATAGACTAATTATAAGGAGATGGCCTATGGATCAACTACATCAGCTCAGCGCTCAATATAATGCCCTGTGGATTGAAACCAACCAGCTCTATGAAACCTGGGCCCGGCAGCGGGGAATGTCCCTTTATGAGTTGCTGGTGATCCTTTCGATTGTCGAGGCTGACGGCACGGTGCTCCAAAAAGACATCTGCCAGCGGTTTGCGATCCCCAAGCAGACCGTCAATGCGATTATCAAAACGCTGACAGACAAGGGATGGCTGGAGCTCAAGGTCTCGGAGCAGGACCGCAGAAGCAGGAAACTTTCTCTGACTCCCGAGGGGAGCGCACAGGCGGCGCAGATCGCCCAGGCGCTTCAGGAGCACGAGGCACAGGTTTGGCTCCGGCTGGGACTGGACCGGGCGGAACAGTTGATTGAGCACACCGCCCTCTATAACCGGCATTTCAGGGAGGTAAGCGGTTGAAATGCACATTCGCAAAGAGTTTTTCCGGTTTGTCATCCCATCCATGCTGGCCTTTGCGTTGTCCGGCATCTACGCGATTGCCGATGGGTTCTTTGTTGGAAATGCGATGGGGGACGACGCCCTGGCCGCAGTCAACATCGCCTATCCGCTGACGGCTTTTCTGCAGGCGGTAGGCACCGGCATCGGCATGGGCGGCGCAATCGAGTACGCCATCAACGCCGGGAATCAAAATGAAAACCGCGGCAGGCAGTACATGGGTATGGCGATCCTCCTGCTGGGCGGCTTCAGCATTCTCTTTACCGCCCTGTTCCTGTTCGCCGGTCCTCAGATCCTGGGTCTGTTCGGCGCGTCCGGCGAGATACTGGAGTACAGCAGCGAGTACCTGCGCTTTGTCAGCTATGGGGCGGTATTCCAGATCGCGGGAACTGGCCTGGTTCCTTTCATCCGCAACATGGGCGGAGCGGTCACGGCCATGGCGGCCATGGTGACAGGCTTTATCACGAACATTGTCCTGGACTACCTGTTCGTATGGGTGCTGCCTTGGGGGATGATGGGGGCTGCCGTCGCAACGGCAATCGGCCAGGCGATGACCTTTCTGGTCTGCCTTGTATTCTTTGTCCTCAAAAAGCACGCGCCTTCATTTCAGTTTGACGGAGAGGGGGGATATCTTGCATCCCGCATTCTGGGAGTGGGCCTTTCTCCCTTTGGCCTGACCTATTCGCCCAATATCACCCTGATCCTGCTCAATAAGAGCGCCGTGATTTTCGGCGGGAATATCGCTGTGACCTGCTATGCGCCGATCAGCTATATTTCTGCTGTGGTCATGCTGCTGATGCAGGGCGTCAGCGACGGGAGTCAGCCGCTCATCAGCCTGGCCTATGGGGAGGGCAAGCATGATACCACAAAAGCGGTGCGCGATCTGGCGTATCGCTTCGCCTTTGGAGTAGCGGTTGTCTGCTCGGTCGTCCTTTTCCTGCTGCGGGGCAGCGCGGCCCATCTGTTCGGCGCCTCCGAGCAGGTGACGATGCTTGTGGCACAGATCCTGCCGATCTTCATTATCGGCTTTGTCTTTGTCAGCGTGTCCAGAGTGACCACCGCCTATTTCTATGCGACTGGGAAAAATCTCTGGGCCTATATTCTGATCTATGGGGAGCCGTTGACGCTCTGCATCCTGCTCCTGATCCTCCCAAATGCCATGGGGAGTGTGAATGGAACCTGGGTTTCTGTCCCTTTGTCCCAAATCATTGCCATGCTGCTCAGTTTACTTCTAATCCATAAAAACAGAACGCTGGAACATCAGCTTCCCTCTCATGAGTAAAGTATCACTTGACAATTCTGATAGGTGGATGCTATCATAAAAAACGCTTGACATCGTGGTTGTATGATAACAATTCCAAGGGCTATATATTTTCCTGTTTCTGATTACAAACAGGAAAATATATAGCCTTTTAATTTTAATATGAGGAGGCTGTTTTGCATTGACTAACGCCAAAAATCTAATGGGGACAAAACCGATTTTGCCACTGCTGGTGAGCATGTCGGTGCCGTCTATTCTGTCCATGCTCATCCAATCTCTATACAATGTAGTAGACAGCATATTTGTGGCCTGGCTCAGCAATGATGCACTTACCGCGGTTTCTTTGGCTTATCCCCTGCAAAATCTTGTGTTGGCAGTCGCTGTTGGCTTTGGCGTAGGAATCAACGCCTATATCGCTCGCAACCTGGGGGAAGGGAACCAGCACAGGGTGGATCAAGCCGCTTCCATGGGGGTCATCTTTACCACTATCCATGCTGTTATTTTCATATTGGTTGGGCTTTTCGGCAGTGAGCCATTTTTACATATGTTTACCAATGATCCAGAGATCCTGCAGATGAGTGTCAACTACACCCGCATTGTGATCTGTCTGTCCTTTGGCAGCCTGTATCATATATTTATCGAAAAACTGTTCCAAGCGGTTGGGAACATGGTCGTACCGATGATTTTGCAAGGCGTAGGGGCGATTGTAAACATCATCCTCGACCCGATTCTGATCTTCGGCATGTTCGGACTGCCCGCTATGGGAGTTACCGGCGCTGCTGTTGCTACGGTAACTGGACAGATGACAGCCTGTGGTTTGGCGGTGTTCTGCTTTCTTCGGACCAGAACGGGAATTCGTATTACCCGAAAAGATATGAAGATCGATGCCGGAATCGCCAAAAGAATTTACGCAGTGGGAGTCCCCTCCGGGTTGATGACCGCGATGCCCAGTCTGCTGGTGAGTATCCTGAACGCACTGCTGGTGGGTCTCCACACATTGGCCGTGGCAGCATTTGGATTGTACTTCAAGCTGCAAACCTTTGTGTATATGCCTGGTAATGGTCTGATTCAGGGCATGAGGCCCATTGTGAGTTATAACTACGGAGCGGGCCAAGGAAGGAGACTTCATCTTGTCATCCGATGGAGTCTCGCTTTGACCGCCATCATTATGGCATTGGGCACCCTGATCGCTTGGGGTGTCCCACGGCAGATTATGGGCCTTTTCGATGCGGATGAAGCCATGATAGCTGTCGGGGTGCCTATGCTGCGTATTACAAGCCTGGGATTTTTGGTATCCACCCTGGGGACGGTAATGGCCGGCTGTTTTGAGGCTCTTGGGAAAGGACTGTATTCCTTGAGCATTTCTCTGCTTCGTCAGCTCCTTGTGATCCCACCTCTGGCTATGGTATTTTCTTTGTCCTGGGGGCTGAATGGTGTGTGGGCGGCGTTTCCCGTAGCGGAGGCGCTGGCGGCTCTGGTTGCAGTTTTGTTATACCGTAAAGTCATGCGGCAGACAGATCGGCAACTGCAAAATAGTGAGGTTGATTGTGCTGGGGGGAAATACCCAGGCAGCCGCAATCCCTGACAGTATCATACTGGTACTTGCTGTTCAAAATAAGTTGTTAAAGCCGGCCTGCGGACGGTCGTTTTCACAGGCAGCCATGGCTACTACACAAAAAGTACCGAACTCCGCCTGATGATCAGGGTGGATTCGGTACTTTATAGCGTCATGGCAATATCCGAAATAAATTTGCGGATCACTTCAAGCTGATACTCATTGCACTGTCCCAAAAGTCCGTCAATGTCCTCCCGTACTCGGCCGTTGTCCTGTATTTGATAGTCCAGTACCACGACGCTCTCAATAGGGATCTGGTAAACCTCGCATACCTGGAGCAGTTTGGGCAGGCTGATTGGCTGCTCACCTCGCTCGATCAGCCCCCAGTAATCGCTGTTCTCACCCAAGGGCTCACAGAATTTTTCGCGGGTCAGCCCCTTCAGCTCTCTGATTTTGCGCAGCTTGCGGGCAATCCGCTTTGCCCGTTCATCCACTCTGTATTCCAAGGCGTCAAATCCTTCCCGCGTGTATTTGTTTTATTTTATCGAAAATGTCGGCCTTCATACAGTGTGATAAATATAGTATTACCATTGACTTTTATATATGTTTGTGATTATACTTTCTTTGCAAGAAGTATTTTCCATGTGCGGCGGAATACAAAGGAGTGGAATCATGAGGCGGCTGAATGTCACCCACCCGCAAATCAGCCTGGAGGATTTCATCTATTACTATCACATTGCGCACAAGCGGAAAAATATCCGTGCGCTTAATCAGCTCTGCCATCTGTATCCTGAGCTATCCGTTATGGCGTTTCAAAACGATTCCCTGTCAAAGCGGTATGACCCATCAGAATACGATTACTACCGCTGGCACCCGATTACATTGGGAAGCGCCTATATGACAGAGCGGCGCATCATGGATATGGTGGCTTATCTGTTTTCTCGGGATAGAGCGCCCAAGGGATATAAACACAGACTCCGCACGGCTGCCTTGTCCTACCGGCTGATGTTCAATTATTCCTTGGACCGCTATCAGAAGGACTATGACAGGCAAGAACTGTGGTCGAATTTTTTCTTGCGACTGCCAGATCTCCGACACAAAATTGAGAGGTATCGCATCCACAGTTTGATGGAATTGGAATATCGGGCAGCGGAGTATTTTATGGATACCGATTGAGCCCAAAATAAGAAATAGAAAATCCCCGCAGATTCGGCAAATCTGCAGGGATTTTTCATTTTATTATTGAGAGGTTCTCAAACCTATAGACGCTGTCAGGGACAGTGCGGACGGGGTTGTTTGGTTCTATCTTCTGGCGGAGCTGGATGATAATATTGATCATCGTCAGGAGTGCGTTTTACCTGTGCTTGGGTACCGTCTTCCCACTCCTTGCATCCCTTACCGCCTTTCAAGATTCAGCCACAGTATAATCTCGGTCTCCGACTCATCCTATCTCTGTATCCCCTTGAATGGTCGGATAGATTATCTGCCACGCCGGGAGAAAGTCCAATTGGACCAGTGCGTTGCGGAAGGCTCTTGATAAGGGGTCCACAAATTCCCTTCGGCTGTGAAGCAGCTCCACGATATAAAGCTCCCATGTGTAGTGGGGTCCCCGCTGCTCCTTCCATAATGGATAATACGCCCTCTCTGCCCGGAACATCAGAAACTCCACGATTGAGATGCAGTTCTCGAAGGAATAGAGCTTTGCCATATGGAGCATCCCGGCGCTGTCATAACGCGTTACGGGAAAGTCCACTTCCGCTTCTTCCAATGTAAAGTCAAATGCGGAGACAGGGAACGCCATCACGGTGCTGAGCAGCACCCTTTGGGCCGCCAAAAGCAATGTTTTTTCCCGCTGCAAAAAGGCAATATATTCCTCCCATGTGAGGTCGGCCCAAAAACCGTCCGCATCGCTTTCCTTTTTCCAGGTGAACAGCGTGTCCTCCACCCGGTAGGTTAAATAGGTCAGGTACCCGTATGTTGTTTCTTTATCATACAGATTTGCGTACATGCCGGTGCGAAGGATTTGCTTCGCCAGTTCTTCATTTTGTTCCAAGTTCATTGTCTCACCTGATCTGGCCATTGTCGGCCCAATTAAAAATTCAGGAAATCAAGCCCGGCGGCTTTTGACATTGCAATTACCTTGCTCGGGTCGTTCTGCAATTCCATCTCCGCCCCCAGTGCGTTCATCAGCAGGCCGAAGGTATCGTGCATCCCCATCTGATTCTGTATATTGTATGTGGCGGCGTACTCCGGGAAATAGGTCCAGATATAGTTCATCAATGCGGGGTAGTTGATTAGACCGCCGGCCCTTAACTCCTCGTACTGCCCCCATAGTTCAAACAAGGCGAGGCTGCTGGCCCACTTGGAAAAGAACAGATACCCCAAGGTGCTGTCAATTCCTTCCCGCACATCCTCTTCGGTCTGCTCCGATTGCTTTAATACGGTTTCTGAGAAGTCGCAGTTCCAAATAGGATAGCAGACAGCGAGGACTTCCTCTCCTGTGCCTGTTTCGATCCAGAAGACGCCGTTCATCAGCGGCTTGTAGCGTGCGGTACGGCCCCGCGGCGTGGCAAGGGGCGCTGGATAAGTTCCAAAGTATTCCGGATGATACTCCATATTGTAAAAAGCAATATCACGAAGCGAGGTCTGTCCGTCTGCATATATTCCGTGCCTGACCTGATACCGATAGATCTCATACTCAATGATTTTATATCCCCGCCGCTCTTCCGCAAACGAATAGAGCAGCACACGGGAGTCCTCTTCAGGCATCCTCCCATATACCATGGCCTCTTTTGATATGGCTGGCGAGGATTTTTCCACCACATAGTATTCATCTGCCAAAAACTTGCCGTCCTGTTTCCTGGCTGCGATATAGTAGACGCCGGGGCACTCCTGGCTTGCCCTTACGATTTCACCAACTGTGTCGTCCAAGCAGAACGGCAGTCTCTCCGGAGGCGATTCTTTCTCTCTATCCATATGTCTCTCTCTTTTCCTGTGTGGTATTTTATCAAATTATCACGCTATAAAAGTGATATTGTATAAAAGAAACACACCACTCCCACCCTAATATCACACCATGAAAGTGTATTATGGGGAAAATGGTGGTGGAGGAATCATATGGAGATGGAATTTATCAGAAACCGTATCACAGAATTGCGGTTAAAAAAGGGAGTTTCAGAATACCAATTAAGTTATGATTTAGGGCATAGCAAGAACTATATTCATAACATTGTCACCGGGTATTCCCAGCCATCTGTGAAAGAATTGCTCTATTTGATTGACACGCTCGGTATCACGCCCCGTTTGTTTTTCGATGAGGAAGCGGAATACCGAAATCCAATTTTGGTTCAGGAGATCATAAATGGCATCAAGTCGATGAACGATCAGGATTTGGAAGCTGTTTTGTTGATGGTCAGGCGCTTGAATGAGAAGAATTAACAAGTATAAAATCGTGTAATTAAGATATTATACCCGATATACCGGGAATATTCAAGAGGCAGCATGTCAAATATAATAGAAATCACAAAGGGGTGGTTTCTATTATTACTTACGACCCGCTCTGGGACACCATGCGTCGAAAGGGAATTACAACTTATTCTCTAATAAAGGACTATTCCTTCAGCAAGCGAACATTGGATTCTTTGAAGCAAAACCGGAATATTTCAACCGCAACGCTGAATGACCTTTGCAACATTCTTTCTTGCAGGGTAGAAGATGTTCTTCGTCACATCCCAGATAAAGCATAAACGGCACTTTGAGGGCATTACAGCTCACACCAAAGCGCCGTTTTTATTTTGTATCTGCCTGCATAAAAAACGCAGTTACCCGTCAAGGATACCTGCGTTTTTTGCGAAAAAGGCTTATCAGGTTACAGGAGTCAGTTCGAACTTATAACTGCTGTAGGGGGCAGTGCGGATGGGGTTTCCCGGTTCCATCTTCCGGCAGAACTGACTGATGATATTGACTACGTTCGCGCCGCAGCCCTTCGGAAACTCGTGCCATACAGCCTCGTAGATCTGTTCCTGCGTGAAGAGCCAGCCAGGGTGCTGGGCCACATCCACGGACCTTACCATGCCTTTTTCCTTTTTGGAGTACCAGCACGGCCTCCAGATAATCCTCGCCCGACGCATGGAGTTTTTTCATAGGCGCGACCTCTTCTCTATACAGTGATCTTCTGTTCTGCGTTCCACATGGCCGCATATTTTCCGTTCTCGGCCAGCAGCTCCTCGTGGGTGCCAGACTCCTTGATTGTTCCGTCCGCCACTACCAGGATCTGATCCGCGTTCTTGACGATGGAAAGGGTATGGGCGATCATCACCACGGTCTTTTTCTCCTTGAGCAGATTGGCAATGGCCTGTTTGACCGCCAGCTCGTTCTCGATGTCCAGGGATGCGGTGGCCTCGTCCAGCAATAGGATGGGACTGTTTTTCAGAATGGCCCGGGCGATAGAAAGCCGCTGCCGCTCTCCTCCGGAGAGCAGGCTGCCGTTTTCTCCAATCCCGGTGTCATAGCTCTTTTCCAGTTTCTCCACAAAGCCGTCACATCCGGCGTCCCTGCAGGCTGCCTCCACCTCCCGGTCAGTGGCCGTGGGCCGGGCGTGGCGGATGTTCTCCCGCACGGTATCGTCAAAGAGGAACACCTGCTGGTCCACCATAGAGAGCTGTGCCAGCACCCGCTCTGCGGAGACAGTCTGGATGGATTGACCGCCGATGGCGATGGTCCCGCTCTGCGGCTCATAGAATTTGGCGATCAGATTCAAAATCGTGGATTTGCCCGAGCCGGAGTCCCCCACGATGGCGGTGAGTTTCCCGTCCGGGACGGTGAAGGACACCCTCTTCAGGACCGGCTCTCCCGGCATATAGGAGAACGACACATCCCGGAAGGTGATGTCGTGCCGCTCCGGGGCAAAGGGCGCGCCCTCCCCGGCCTCCTCCGGCTCCTGAATCAGATTCTCAATGTTCCTTTTGGAGACCATCAGGTGCTTCCATTCAAAGAGATCAATGGCAATACTGGCGGTGAGCTTGGTCAGCAAAATGGGCAGCATGGAGAGCATCAGATAGTCCACGCCGCTCAGTGTCCCCGCCGCCCATGGCCCGGCGGCCAGCACCATGATAAGCGGCACGCTGCCCCAGCTGATGATATTGTAGCCGAATCCGATGGGGATGCCCTTGGCTTCGTACTGGTAGCACACCCGGCTGAACTCCTCCATGGCCTGGGTGACGGTCCTGTTTTTTACGCCGCCCATGTTGTACGCCCGGAACATCTGAATGCCGTCAATGTACTCCACAATGCCACTCACCGTCTCGGCGCTGACCTTGTTTTTCGCCACGCCGTACACCTTTACCACCCGGAAGGACAGCCACAGGTCGGGAATCAGCAACGCGACAACCGCCAGCAGGATCAGCCCCGCCGGTAGCCAGACGGTGCATACAAAGCCAACCAGCACCGCGGAGAGCGCGGCGTTTTTGATAATGTTCCCACTGGAATGGGTCAGAATTTTCTCATAGCTGCCCACATCGCTGGTCATGGTGTTCACATACTGCCCAACCTGCCCCTGGGTGAAGCGGGCCAGGGGGATCTTCTTGAGCTTATCCCCCAGAAGCAGCCGCAGGCGCTTGGACACCGCCGCCCCGCCGATCTGGACCTGGGTGTACCCGGTGCTGTAAATGACCAGCCGCAGCAGGAAAATGACAGCGAGCCCCGCGGTGACCGCTCCCACCATTCCGGCGGTAATCGTTCCTGAAGCCAGAGCGGTGAGGACGATGTAGACAGACAGATAACTGCACCCGGAGAGGATGCCCTCCAATACGGTCAGCACTACACCAATATAAAAAGCCCTGTTTTTGCGGAACGGAGATTCATTTGTCATCGTCTTGCCCTCCTTTCACGGAATAGGTGATGGACCTGGCCGCCCGGTAGTCGGCCCAGGCTTTGCGGTAATAAGAATTCTGTTCCAGCACCTCCGCATGAGTTCCGCAGCAGGTGATGGTGTGGTCCTCCACCACCGCCACTTTGTCGCACATCTTTACCGCGCCCAGCCGGTGAGCCACGATGAGTACGGTCTTGCCACGGCAGAGGTTTTCAATGGCCCGGTCAATCTCCACCTGATTCTCCGGGTCGGCGGCGGAGGTCGCCTCGTCCAAAATGAGGATAGGGGCGTCCTTCAAAATGGCGCGGGCAATGGCGATGCGCTGGCGCTCCCCGCCGGAGAATCGTGAGCCCATAGCCCCAACCTTGGTGTCGTATCCCTGGGGCAGCGACAGGATGAAGTCGTCGATCTGTGCCAGACGGGCGGCCTCCCGCACCTGTTCCAGCGTGGCCTGCGTGCCCATACGGATGTTCTCCAGCACGCTGTCCCGGGTGAGGAAGGTCTTTTGAAACACGATGGAGATGTGAGCGAGCAGGTCCTCGTAGCGGATGTCCCTGACATTCCGGCCGCCGATGCGGACCTCGCCCTTTGTTGTATCGTAAAACCGGGAGATCAGCTGGATGATAGTGCTTTTGCCCGCGCCGGACACCCCCACCAGGGCCACCTTTTCCCCCTGCTTTACCGACAGAGAGCAATCCCGCAGCACATCCGTCTTCCCGTCATAGGAGAAGGTCACATGGTCCAGTTCAATGCCGTGGTCCTCCGGGAATGGCCCGCCTCCTTCAAAGACCGGAAGCTCCAGGATCTCCCGCACCTTTCCCACACCGCTGAGAGCCTGGGCAAAGGTAGTGGACATCTTCTGGAGCGGCAGGATCTCCGTCAAATACATGCCGCCCACATAGGCAAAGAGCAGAAACACGCTGGCGCTCACCGAGCCCCGGAGGAACATAAGCCCCCCGGCTGGGATCATCAGGAGCATACCGCACTCCACCAGCAGCAGGAAAGCCGCATAGGGCGGCGCGGTTTTATGGGTCACCAGATTCCAGATCCGGTTTTCCTCCGAAATGGCGTGGGAAAACTTCTGAAACGACCGGCTCCCCATGTTGTACGCCTTGATGAGCCGCATCCCGGAGACATACTCGATCATTACCGAGTTGAAGCTCACCAGGGAGCGGTTGGCGTCCTCCAGAATTCCCTTCATGCGGCCAAAGATCACCCCCATCACAATTCCCGCCAGCGGCAGGGGGAGCAGCGAGACCAGCGCCAATGGGACATTCACCGACAGCAGATAGAGGAAGATCACCACCGGGCCGGTGAGATAGGCCACGAACTCCGGCAGGTTATGGGCCAGAAACAGCTCCAGCTTCTCAATGTCCTCGTTGAGCACGGTCTTGACCGCTCCCGTGCTCCGCTCGTCCAACGCGCCCAGGGGCACCTTCGCCAGATGCTCCGTGACCATGCACCGCACCCGGAACAGGGCGCCGTAGGCCCCCTTGTGGGACAGCACCCCGGAGGCCCCCAGCAGCACCATCCGCCCCACGGTGCCCGCCATCACGAACACGGCGCAGTCCGCGATCACCGCCGGGGTGCAGGCGCCGGACAGCACCGCGTCCATCAGCCGGTACAGCCCCAGGTAGGCGGTGATCGCCAGCAGCCCGCTCCCAAAGGCGCACAGCACCGACCCGATCAGCCATTTCTTCTCCGGCCCTGCCCACCGGAGCAACAGCCTGACCGGGCTTATCTCTTTCTGTTTCATATTGCACTCCTCCTTTACCAGCCTTGACGGAACAGGCCGGATATGATATTTTAGTTAGCAGATACTAACCAAATAACAGCATACTCCCTGTCTGTCACAGATACAAGGCGTGCCACGCTCATGCGGCTGATCGGGGTATGGATTCGGCCGATTGAGGTGGAGGAGGCGTGTCAGAATGTATAGCTGCAATGTATTGGATGAGCAATATGCCGGGGCCATGGCGGAGCATGGCTTTGTGCCGGAGCCGGACAACCGGAGGTATGGAAGCATGGGCCTGTGCTGGCGTCAGGCCGGCCCCGGTGGAAGCGGCTATTTCTGGACCTATGGGCAGCAGGACCTCTATATGCTCAAAATCCACGATTTCTATTTTCATGAGGATCAGCTTCTGGAGTTTTGCTGGCCGGAGAGCCTGAGCGTCACCTGGTACGAGTCCATCTCCGGGGAGGAGTTCTCTCCCTGCCGCCGGCTGGTGTCCGGCTGTGTCAAGAGCTTCATCGGCGGGCGGGAGCCCTACCGGGCGCTCATCCACCGCCGGGTCCCCATCGTATCCATCGGCATTGAGATCACTCCGGCTTACTATCAGGACTACCTCCGCCGCCAGTTTTCGGAGGAGTTTCAAAGCCTGTTGGAATCCTTTCAATCTCTGGACCAGACCGACCACTTCCCGGAGATGGTCCGCCTGCTGAAAGAGGTCCGTGACTACCGGGGCGAGGGGCTGGCCGCCAAACTCTTTTACGACGGCAAGGTGGCGGAAGCCGTGGCGCTGGTGGTGGAACGGCACCGGGCCCACCCAGCTCCCAGGCGAACACTGACGCAGGAGGATGAGCGGATGCTGGCGGATGTGGCGGCCTACATCACCGCCCACTGCGCGGACCGGCTGCCTCTGGAGCGCCTGGCCCGCATCGGCTGCATGGGCGTCTCCAAGCTGAAGGATGCCTTTCACGCCCGATACGGCTGCACCATCACTCAGTATATTCAGGGGCAGCGGATGGAGCGTGCGGAGCAGCTGCTGGCAAATACCGACCTGCCCGTGGGCCAGATCGCTCAAATTGTGGGCTATCAGAATCCCAGCCGTTTCGCGCAGCTCTTCCGCCGCAGCACCGGGCAGAGCCCGGCAGCGTTCCGGGCGTTCTCCCACCCACGGGAAGCAGAGTGAGAGAACACGCCGGACCGAAAAAGCCAGGAGGCAGGAAGAAAGACAGCCGCCAGCTCTCGGCTTGCTCCTAAGCCTGAAGGAACCGGTGAATGATTTGCAATCTCATCGCGCCCGATATCTATGGTAATAGAAAAATCTATATGAGGACGCTACAATAGTATCAAGGAGATTATGAATTTGAGCCATCCTTCATCTTGGTACGAATCGTCTGCTGCGCTCCCAGCATGGAACATACCGCTCTTGTTGCTTGATCGAGAGTAAGGGCAATCCATGCTCCGTATAATCCCAGGCCAAGTTCATAAACCAGAAAGAAGGTAAGGATCGGCCGCACCACCGCGATACTGATGAGAGAATAGAGGGCCACAAAACTGGTATGCCCCAAGCCACGGAGCAGCCCCGCATGGACCATAGCCCATGCCTCCGGAATGTTGACAGCAGCCACAAAGATCATGATCTCACAGCCCAGAGCCAGGTCATTGCCCTCCAAGTGGTAGAACCGAAGCAAGGGCGACCGGAGCAGCAAATAGATCAGCGTGGCCGCACCCCCAGTCCACAGCGCCGCCCGGCGGGACACCGCCCCGATCCGTTTCAGATTGCACGTCCGTCCAGAGCCCAACGCCTGGCCTGCCTGAACCAAGCTGGCCTTCCCAAGCCCCTGGGAGAAGCTATAGTAAATGTCGCACAGGCTCCCGCAGATGTTGTGGACGCTTAGCGCCACTGTGCCCAGATCCGCCACCAGGCGGGAGAATGTGAACATCCCGAACCGTTCCGCCGCCTGCTCCAGGAACGTGCCCGCGGCAAGGGGAGCCAGGGAGCGGAGGTATTCCCGTCCCGGCAGCCAGTCCCCTCTGCCCCGCAGAGTGGCCGGATGCCGCCGCCGTAAGAAAAGCGCCAGCGTATAGGCCAGCGTAGCGCCAGCACCGATAGCGGTTCCAAGTCCGGCGCCAAAAACTCCCAATTTGGGGAATGGACCAAGGCCGTAGATCAGCAGCGCATTGAAGACGACATTGACTCCGTTGCCCAGCACATTGGACACAAGCACGCTTTTGGTATCGCCAAGCCCCGCCAAGATGCCGTGAAGGACAATAGCCGGCCCGGAGAATGCCAGACTCACCAGGGCGGGAAAGGCATACCGCAACGCCAAGCTGATATAGTCATCCTGTGCACCGGCCAGTTGTAGAAGCGGGCCGGCTCCAATCCAGGTCCCGACCAGGAGCAGTATCGAGAGACCGCACCCCAGCATGAGCGAAGCGCGGGAACAGGCGGTCAGGGACTCATCCGGATCCTCGCCGCGCCGGCGGGCAACATAGGCGCTCAGTGCAACAGAGTAGGAGCGGGTTACGCAGAGGATCACCATACGGGGTTGGGAAAAAATACTGACCGCCGCCACCGCTGTGTTTCCCAGAGAGGAAACCATCAGCAGGTCGGCGGCGGTGAGCAGCATCAGCAACAGTCCCTCTGCCGCGGCGGGCCAGGCCAGCCGCCAGAATTCCTTACGGATGGCCATATGCGATCAGCGGATCTCCCGCCCGGACGCCCAAGGCGATTGTGTAGTAAAGGACAATGCCGTCAAACTCGGCCCGAACCTCTTGTAAGCGGTGGCCGGACAGCGTCTCCAGATGTCCGAGCAGTTCTCCCCTTCGGACCTGTTGGTCTAAACCTACTGCCGGGTACCAAAATCCCTCCGACTCAGCTTCCGCATAGAAGGTTTCTGTGATTTCCAGCTGATCCCGCGGCGGGTTCCCTCCGGGCATAATCTCCAGATGTCGCAGCAGGGAGCGGACATCCTCACAGCAGGCGTCCACCTCCTGTTCAGACCACAGCCCCTGACCGCCCCGCTCAATCAGCAGGGCGGGAACGCCCCTCTGCACCGCCCAGCTGTAAAGTCCGTTCTTCGCAGTGGAACGTACCCGGTAGGGTACAGTCAGGACCTTGGCGGCGGCCAGGGAGACTTGGTTGACCATTTCCTCCCCCGCTGTGGGGAAGAACACCAATGGATGAAGCGCCTCGTTGCAGTCTCCGCTGTGGAGATCAGCCAGCAAATCGGCTTCCGGGTACAAAGCCGTTTCCAGAGCAAAGGCCAATCGAGCGGAAAGGCTGCCCGCAGAATCGCCGGGAAAGGCTCGGTTCAAATTGACGCCGTCCTCTGGCACCACCTGTTTGGCTCCGGCATAGAAGGCGCTGGGATTTGCCAGCGGCAGGAGGATGACGTTCCCCGACAGTCTCGCCGGGTCCAGTTCTCCAGCCAGGCGGCGCAGTGCCTGGGGCCCCACATATTCGCACCCATGGACCCCGCCTGTGACAACCAGTGTTCTGCCCCGTGCGGCGCCGCACAGGCAGATTGCATTCAGAGGCGGAGCATCCGGTACCGGGAGCGGTACGTTTTTCCGCTCACCCGGCAAAAGTGTTGTCCCACAAAAAATCATACGGCCACCTCCGAAGTCTCGGTGTCAAATACCACAATGGACTCCAGCAGCCGCCGGGCGTACTCATCCTTGGTCTCGCTGATGCGGCTGACGGGCAGATATTCAGTTACACGGCCCTGATAAAGGAACAGCACATCGTCACAGAGATAAGTGATAGAGGTCAGGTCGTGGGTGATAAATACATAGGTCAGTCCCAGTTTTTCCTTCAGGTCCTGCAGCAGATCCATCACCTGGACCTGGGTATGCGCATCCAAGGAGGAGATCGCCTCATCAAAGAGGATGACCTCTGGCTTACAGGCCACCGCCCTGGCGATGCACACCCGCTGAAGCTGGCCACCGGAGAGTTCGTGGGGAAATCTGTCCGCAAAATCAGCAGGAAGTCCCACCAGCTCCAGAAGGGCGGCTGTTTCTTTGTTTCGCTCCAGCCGTCCCCTCTCCCGGCGTTCCCGAACGGTCAGGCCCTCGCCAATGATGTCTTTGACACGGAAGCGGGGATTAGCAGAGGTTGTGTAGTCTTGAAACACCACACTGAGCTTGTTTTGCAGGTTCCTCCGGCCCGCCCGGGAGGCGTAGACCGACACACCGTCCAGAATCGCCTCCCCGCTGTCTGGCTTCAGGAGCCCACACAGCACCCGGCCCATAGTGGATTTTCCGCTGCCGGACTCTCCCAAAATACCGAGGCAAGTCCCTCTTTTTACGTTCAGGGACACATCAAAGAGCACCTGCTGACGGGTATGTCCGAACACCTTGTCCTGACGCTCACTTCGGAAACTGACGCAGATATTTTTCAGTTCAAGCATAGGCGCACTCCTTTCCTCCCAGTACCTGGCTGTACCGGCGCATCACATCCGTCCGCTTCTCCACCAGCAGCTTGGTATAGGAATCGGTCGCGTGATGGAGAATATGATGGAAATCCCCTTGATCCACCACAAGCCCCTGATTGAGGACTACGATCCGGTCTGCCACCCGGGAAATAGCGTTCAAGTCATGAGAGATAAAGACCATTGCCGTCTGGTGTTCCTGCTTGATCCGCAGCAATTCGTCCAGAATCTCAAATTGAGTGATGGCGTCAATGGCTGTGGTGGGTTCGTCCGCGATCAGGAGGGACGGCTCCATAGCGGTTGCGATACCAATCATGATCCGTTGAAGCATTCCGCCGGAGAGCTGATGCGGGTACTTCTCCAACACCTCTTCCGGATTACGAATCCGCATTTTCCCCAGCATCTCCAGAGATCGCTGGAGGATATCCTCCTTGCTCCAGTTATTGTGGGCCGCAAAGGTTTCGGCAATCTGGGCTCCGATCCGGTAGAGGGGGTCAAAACAGGTCATCGGGTTTTGGAGAATGATGCCTACCTGGCCGCCCCTCAGACGGCGCAGCTCTTCATCACTTTTCCCCAGCAGTTCTTCTCCCTGGAATTTGGCGCTTCCAAGCACGTGGAATCCATGATCCAAAAGGCCCATCGCCGCTTTCATAGACATGGATTTTCCACTTCCGGACTCCCCAAGGATTCCAAGACACTCTCCAGGATATACCGAGAAGGAAACTCCCTTCACCAACTCCACCCCCTGATGCCGACGTGCGCAGAGCAGGACATGGAGATCTTGTAATTCCAGAACCGGGGTCATTTCTCCACCTCCTTGGGGTCCAGCACGTCCCGCAGGGCGTCACCCATCAGATTAAAGCAGCACACCAGAACCACGATAGCAATACCAGGCGCGATCATCTGGGTGGGATTACTGGTGAGTACATCCTTCGCCTCGTTGAGCATGGCTCCCCATTCCGGGGTGGGGGCCTGCACGCCGAGTCCCAGGAAGGACAGGGTAGAGATATTGATAATGGCCCAGCCCACATCCAGAGAAGCCAGCACCGCAAGATCAGAGGTGATGGATGGCAAAAGGTGGCGGAACAGGATGAACCGCTCCGGCATCCCCACGCACCGGGAGAACTGGACAAAGTTCCGGTCCCGGTACTGCATAACGCCGGTTCGGATCATACGGGCATACCAGGCCCATTTGATGAACACATTGGCAATGATGACATTTTGGACATTGATCCCCAGAAGGCCCACCACGGCGAACACCATGATCTGACTGGGGAAGGAGAGCATCACGTCCACCACCCGCATGATGATTTCTTCCACCACGCCCCGGAAGTAGCCGGCCATAACGCCCAGCAGCGCGCCCAGCGCGATGGTCCCCAGCATGGTCAGAAGGGCAAGTCCCAGTGTTGGACGGATACCATAAATCAGGCGGGAGAGCACACACCGCCCCAGGTGATCAGTCCCCAGCGGATATTCCAGGCTGTACGGCGCGAATTTGTCGAGGATGTCCGTAACATAGGGATCGTGCGGCGCCAGGAGCGGGGCAAGAATGCCGATCAGCGCGATCAGGAGGACAAAAGCCACCGTTACCACAGCGGCACGGTTGTGCAGAAAGCGTTTTCCCATAGCTCAGCTCTCCTTTCTCAGCCTGGGATCGGATACAGTCTGAAGGATGTCGAACACTAGATTAAATACCACGAACAATACACCGATGAACAGCACATAAGTCTGGATGACCGGCAAATCACGATTAAAGATAGAACTGATGCACAGCGTTCCCAGCCCCGGCCAGGAAAACACGTTTTCCACCACGATGGTGCCGGCAATCATCTGAGGGATGCTCATGCCCATGGCGACAATGCAGGTGTGCATGGAATTTTTCAGGATATGCTTGACCAGGATAGACCGCTGAGGCAATCCCCGGACATTGGCATAGAGTACATAATCCTGCTTCATATTCTCCAGCATATTGTTGCGGATGAGCCGGATATAGGTAGAGATGTAGCTGAGCGCCACGGTAAAGGCGGGCAGTATCATATGTTGCCAAGTACCGTTTCCGTTGGTCGGTAGAAGCCCCATTTTGACACTGATCCCCCACATCAGGAGTAACCCGACCCAATAGGCAGGCATGGCGGTGGAGATGAAGACCAAACCCCGCATAATCTTATCGAACCAGCCGTCCTTATACACAGCGCAGAGGAAGCCGATAGGGATGCTCAGCACCAGCACGATCACAAACGAGGCCGCCGCCAACTGCAGTGTGGCTGGCAGGCAGCGGGCCAGTTCTCCGGCTACTGTGCGGGCGGGATTGACATAACTGATACCGAAATCTCCCTGAAGACAGCCCAGGACCCAGTCAAAATACCGCACCAGAAACGGTTTGTTCAGGCCCAGCGCCTCCTCCATCTCCGCAATCGCCTCCTCTGTGATAATGGGCGTCTGCTGAATTCGGAGGACGACCTCCGCCGGATTTGAGGGGATCATATTGATGAATACAAAACAGACAAAGGAAATCGCCAGCAGCAGGGGGATTGCCATCAGCAGCCGGCGGATCACATAGCGCTTCATAGATGCCCCTTTCTTTTTTACATATTTGCAAAATTGTGATTTTCTTCTGTGGAAGCCTCGCAAACGTGTTTCTTGTGTGCTTCACGCCTGGGGAAAGCGTGAGCAAATCCCGCGAGCGAAAGCAATTCAGCATAAGGGCCGCTTCAAAAGAAGCGGCCCCGATGCCATCGACGATTACTCGAAGTACATGCTTGCGAAATCCACATCATACTGGTCGGTGCCGAAGTGGACCCCCTTCAGTTCCGAGGTATAAAGGGCCTTGTTGGTTTCATAGGTCAAGGGGATGTAGACGGCGTCCTCATGGAGCCGGGTCAGAACAAAGTCATATAGTTCCTGACGCTCTGTCTCATCGGTGGAGGTGAGGATATCCGTGATGGCCTGATCGATCTCCGCCTTGTCCTCCAGTCCCTGCTGTGCAGCGTAGTCGCCATACACCGGGGCCCGCATAGCAGCCAGAGAGGACTGGGGATCATAAGGCATACCCCAGCAGATGTTGAACACCATATCGAAATTACCGGCTTTCATGTTATCACGATAAGACTGTTCTTCCTCGCCGTGGATGTTCAGGGAGATGCCCAATTTCAGATACTCGCTCTGAAGATACTCGGAAATGGTCTTCTCAGTAACGCTGTCGCTGTTGTAGAGGAGGTCCAGTTCCAGTTTCTGTCCATTCTTGGCGCGGACCCCGTCGCTTCCCATAACCCAGCCGGCCTCGTCCAGAAGGCGGGCCGCCTCATCGGTGTCGTAAGCATAAGGCTCCAAATCCACGTCACAGTAGGGGACGGTTGGGGAATAAAGGGTATCCGCTGCCGGCTCCAGGCCGTAGAAAATGCCCTCGGAGATGGCCTGCCGGTTTGTGGCGTGCTGGAGCGCCTTTCGCACCGCCACGTCTCCCAAAATATCGTGGGTGGTGTTCAGCACAATATGCCGGGTGGAGGTGGGGTCAGACAGGCTTACGGTGAACCGGTCACTGTCCACATACTGGCTGATGGCATCAGCGTCCAGCATGTTCTTGCCGAAAATCAGGTCGATCTCCTCATTCTCCAGGGCCATAATGCGTGTCTGGTTGTCGGGGATGACCTTGACAGTGATCTTCTGAATTGCGGGCGCCTCACCCCAATAATTCTCATTGCGCTCAAAAACAGCATACTCATCGGTAACAAAGTCTGTGAGCACATAAGGACCTGTCCCGATATAGCCGTTGACGCCGTTCATCGTGCTGCCGTCGATCATGCAGTTAGGGGAAATCATTGCGAACGGGCGGATGCAAGCCAGCTCGGTGAGCATGGGGTAGTACGGCTCGCTCATCTCAATGACAAAAGTATCGCTGTCCGGCGCCGAAACGCTCACCAGCAGGTTCATCATCTCCAGCCAGGTGTGCCGCTCCCGGTTTTCCAGAATCGCGTTGAAGTTGGCCAGAATGGCGTTGGCGTCGCAGGGTGTTCCGTCGGAGAAGGTTACGCCGTCCCGGATATTGAAGGTATAGATCCGGCCATCATCGCTGATGGTCCAGTCCTCTGCCAGACAACCCACATAACCATCTTCCGTATTGCTCACCAGTGTATCGTAAAGGATACTCTGGGCGTACATCTCACCGGCGTACAGGTGGGGGTTCAGGTCCCGGATATCCCGATAGTTGACAAATATCAGCTCGTCCCGCGTAGCGGTTTCACTCTCTGCGTCGGACGGGCTTCCGCTTGGATCTGCTTCGCCCCCTTGCCCGCAGCCGGCGAGCGCCGTCAGCAACAGAGCGCTGCTCAACAGCACAGAAAAAATTCTTCTTTTCATAAATGCCTCCAGTCTTAAATATTGTAGTCTTGTACTACGGTCTGTAATTTTACAGCAGTTAGTCAAGACTTACCAGAGGCCAGTTTTTCATGGAATTCCATAACTATTTGTTATGCCCTTACAGCATTTCCCTGAACCGCTCTATCAGCCAGGAGGCCTGCGGCGAGAGCGGGCGCTCTGGGTCCAGCACATAGCCGATTTGGAGAAACGGCTCGCATCCGTTGATGGACAACGGTTTGATATCATATTGTTCATAGGGGCGGTGCATAAAATTCAGGCCTAGACTGCAAACATCCGTGTGGAGCAGAAAATTGATGATCGAGTGGTCACTGTCGCTGTATATCACGTGCTTCATAACGCTTTGGTCAATGACTCCCATGCTCACCGTTTCAAGATGATGTTCCATGGAAAAGAAATCCCGTACTCCCCGCATGAATTTCAGATTTGGCAGTTCTGAAAAGTCCACACTCTCCGCATGATACAGTGGGTGCTGAGGTCCTACATAGACGCAGATGCTCTTTTCACTCTGAGGAACAAATTCCAATTTCTTGTGGAAAAGAATGTGTTGGAATGTAGGAGTCTGCTTTTGCGCCACATATACGATCCCGACTTCGGAGATCCCCTGGTGGACATGGTTGGTGATCTCCTCCACGGTGCCCTCATGGTGCTCAATATGGATTCGAGGTCCCCAGGTTTTGTAGAAGTCTACCAACAGGCGTGACACCATGTTGCTAGGATATGTGGACAGCCGCAGACCGTCCTGCTCATCCGGCACGGCTAAAGAGGAGATCGTAGCCGTTGCCCTCAGAATCAGCTTCGCATACTCCAGTACGGTCTTCCCATAAACCGTAGGCTGTACGCCCTTCCCGCTCCGGACCAGAAGGGGCCGTCCCAGTTCATGCTCCAATGTACGGATGGTTTTGCTGACGTTTGGCTGCGTGGTATACATGCAAGCCGCAGCTTGTGAAATGCTTCCGCGTTCGCAGGCGGTCACAAAGCTCTCCAGTTGTTTCATTTCCATTGCGCGTTCCTCCATGCCATCAGTTTGCGTATGCTAACCACAATATACTATATCAGGCGCTTACGGACAAGTAATATATTCTCATTCAGGATGATATAAACTTGAAAATAGCCGAAATATCAGGTACAGTTTATTTTGGTGAATTATAGGCTGGGTTCCTCCTGAATGGCTGATTGTCAATATGTCCAAGCAGCAGACCTGGCAGGTGGTAAGCGGCCAGAGGCCGCCGGCATCATGCCGGCGGCCTCTGGCCTTTCTGCAACCTTCCAGAACGACGCCTAAAAAACCGGTTATTCCAGCCGCCAGCCCTCGGCCTGCTCCCGGACCTGAACAAACCGGCGGTAGAGGCCGTCCTGAGCCATCAGCGCATCGTGAGTCCCCTGCTGAACGATCCGTCCCTGGTCCACCACCACGATCTGATCCGCGTCCCGGACGGTGGAGAGCCGGTGGGCGATGGAAATGAGCGTTTTGCCCGCCGTCAGCTCCCGGATGGCGGCCAAAAGCAGATGCTCGTTCTCCGGGTCCACACTGGAAGTCGCCTCATCCAGAATCACGATGGGGGCGTCCTTCAGAATGGCGCGGGCAATGGAGACCCGCTGCTTCTCGCCGCCGGAGAGGGTGGAGCCGCCCTCTCCCACCATCGTATGATAGCCGTCGGGCAGCGCCATGATGAAGTCGTGGCATTGGGCGCGCCTGACCGCCTCCACCACCTGCTCGTGAGTGGCGTTGGGATTGCCGAATTTGATGTTGTTCTCAATGGAGTCGTGGAAGAGATACACATTTTGGAAGACCATGGAGAGGTTTTTCAGCAGGCTGTCGGCGGTGCAGTCCTTCACATCCGTGCCGCCCACGCAGACACTTCCCTCCTGCACATCCCAAAAACGGGCGATCAGGCTGCATAAGGTGGTCTTTCCAGAGCCGGACGGTCCCACCACGGCGCAGGTAGTCCCCTGGGGGATTTTGAGAGAAACATGGTCGATGACCTTCCGGCCTCCTCCATAGGAGAAGGATACATCCTTCAGCTCGATGTCGAAGCGGCCGGGAGCGAGGGCCTTGTCCGTCCGGTCCAGGGAGGGGATGTTGGTCACCGCCTCCAGCCGGTCCAGCTCGGTGGCGATCTTCTTGTCCAGGAAGGAGCCGTCCCCCATGACCTCCATCTCGGAGTAGAGGATAAAGGACGCCACCAGGAACAAAAAGCAGTAGGTCAGGGAGATGGCCCCCTGCAGGTAGAGGAAGGTGGACAGGAACATGAGGGCGCAGCCGGTGAGCTTGAACACCAGAATATAGAGCCGCAGGGCGGGCAGGGCTGCCTTCTCCTGATCCAGCGCCGCCTTCTGCCGCCGGTGGAAGGACTGGTACACCGCGCCGTCCTGCCCCACCGTCTGGGAGAAGGAGCGCAGCACCGCGATGCCCCGGATGTACTCCAGCGACTGGGTGACCAGCTCCTCCTGCGCCTCCTGCACCTTTGGGGTGTGCTCCGCCGCGGCTTTCTGCACCATTCCCAGCACATAGAGGCCCACCAGCAGGCCCGCCAGGGACAGCAGGGAGAACCAGGGGCTGAAAAACATCATCATTACAATGATGATGACCGACATGGACACGCCGCCGGTGATGTCCGTGATAAACAGCATGGAATACTGCTCCAGCTCCACCACCGTGGAGGTAAGGGTGGTCTGGATGGTGCCCAGGCGCTGGTCGGAGAAGTAACCCATAGGGGCGCTTTTCATCTTCTCGCCGATAGCCAGCCGGTAGTCCCGGAAGATGTCGAAGCCCTTGGCGCTCATGGAGATGTCCTCCAGCCACTGGAACAGGAAGCGGCCGAACACGCTGGCGATCAGGATGCCGAGGCCCTGTCCGATCACCTCGGCGGTGAGGCTGTCCAGATGGGAGATCACCACATAGACCGCCATGAGCATCATGGCCATGGAAAAGGTTTTCAGGATGTTGCAGACAATGCCCGCATAGATGTATTTTTTCTGGTCTCCGGCAATATCCAGAATCCGTTTGATGGTATGGAACATTCAGTTGGCCTCCTTTCCGGCAAAAGCTGCCGTGCTTTGATACTGCTCCCACATGGTCCGGTACAGGGGGCAGGTGTTAAGCAGCTCCTCCTGCCGGCCGCAGGCGGCAAGCCGCCCCTGGTCGATCACCAGAATTTGATCCGCGTTCTGGATGGTGTTCAGCCGGTGGGCCACCACGATCAGGGTCTTGCCCCGCACCAGGCGGGAGATGGCCTGTTGGATCTGCGCCTCGCTCTCGGGGTCAGCGAAGGCGGTTGCCTCGTCCAGGATGATGACGGACGCCTTTTTGAGCATGGCCCGGGCGATGGTAATGCGCTGGCGCTCTCCGCCGGAGAGCCGGTCCCCGGCGTCTCCGGCCAGGGTATCGTACCCCTGCTCCAGATTCATGATAAAGTCATGGCAGTTGGCGGCCCTGGCCGCAGCTTCCACCTCCGCGTCGGTGGCACTGGGATCACCCATGCGGATATTCTCCCGGATGGACCTGTCAAAGAGGAAGTTGTCCTGGGCCACATAGCTGATCTCCCCCATGAGCTGGTCAAAGGGAATATTTTGGATGTCCTGCCCGCCGAAGGAGACCGTCCCGCCTGTGGCGTCCCAGAAGCCGGCCATCAGCTTGGCAATGGTGGATTTTCCGGAGCCGGAGGGCCCCACAATGGCGGTGATCTGCCCGGTGCGGGCGGTAAAGTTCACATCGTGGAGGACCTCCTTCTTCCCATCATAGGAGAAGCACACCCGGTCAAAACGGAAGGAACGCTCTCCCAGCTTCACCGGCTTTTCAGGCCGGCGCTGCTCCGGCGTGGCGAGAAAGTCCTGAATGGGGTCCAGGTTGGGAGCCATGTAGGAAAGCTGCCCCAGGGCAAAGCCGAATTTGATGAGCCCGGCCATAAAGCCGAAGGGGATGATGATGCAGGCCAGGAACAGGGGCAGCTCCAGCGTGCCCTGCATATAGAGCCACGCTCCCACGGGCAGCGTGCCCAGTAAAGTGGAGGGGAGCACCGCCTTGAAGCCCGCCATCCAGAACCAGCTCTGCCGCCACCAGGCCAGGGTGCTGTCGTGGAAAAAGTTTACCGACCGGGAGAACTCCCCGAAGCTCTTGCTCCCCTGCCCGAACGCCTTGATGACCTGGATGCCGCCCACATACTCCACCAGGGCGGCATTCATCTCGTTGCCCGAGCGCAGGTAGACGGCCATCTTCTCCTTGTACCCCCGCATCATGCACACGGCGAACACCAGGCTCAGGGGGACGGTAATGAAGGCGGCCAGCCCCATCCGCCAGTCCAGAACGAACACCAGGATGATGCTGAAAACCGGCCCGGCCAGGTTGGAGGGCAGCTCCGGCACCATGTGGGCGATGATGTCCTCCAGCCGCCCCACATTGTCCACCATCAAAGTCTTGAAGGTGCCGGAGGGGGTCTCCAGCATGACGCCCATGGGGACCTTCGCCATTTTATCCGCCAGAGCGCACCGGATGTTCTTCAGGATGGTGAAGGAAACTGTATGGCTGCGCATGGAGGACAGGCCGGTAAGCCACGCCCGCAGGCACATGCACACCGCCGCCGTCACCGCCATGACCGCCGCCCGTTCCACCGTGGCAGTGCCCTCATACAGCTCCTTCGCCAGCAGGGTCACCACAAAATAGGGGGCCATGCCGAACATCTCTCCGATAAAGGCCAGGATCACCGAGCCAGTCATTTTTCCCCTGGCCTCTCCAGAGAAGGAAAAGAGGACTTTCAGGGGATTTTCCCGTTTTGTTTTCATTCTGCACTTCCTTTCCGCCGTATTCCGATACGGCTCATGCTTTTCTGATATGGATTCGGGCCTGACCGCGTTTCCAAAGCGGGCTCCCAAGCCATGCGCCGATGGCGGCTCCCACGATGATGGCCGCCAGCATCAGGACCAGCATCCCCGGCGTGGCAAGCCCCTCCACCGCCGCGGCATAGGCTGGGGACATCTCTTCCGCGGCGCTGGCTGCCGTCCGGGCCGGGTCGATCCAAATGTAGAGTGGACTCCCGCTGGAGCTGAAGGCCAGCGGGAGAAAGCTCCAGCGGGCGGCCCGCAGGCTCTCATACCCGCCCAGCCGCCGCACCAGCTCCGCCAGCACCGCTCCGGCCGCCAGCGTCACCGCCATCCAGCCGGACAGCTCACCCGCCGCCAGGAACAGCAGAAGCACCACTAAGTTCATGAGTACCGGTACCCCAAACCGGGGCGTTCGGGCCGCCAGATACAGATACAGCCACCCCGATGCGGCGGCGGTGATGGCCGGGAGAAAGACCCAGAACAAGGGGGAAAATGACCCACACATCATCACCAGCACCGTGATCAGGAAATAGAGCAGGGACCCGCCGAGCACGGCAGCAAGGCTCCTGGCCGTCCATACACGCTTCATTTACATACGCACCTCCTGTTGTGGATTTTAGTTAGTTTTCGCTAACTCAAATGTAGAAAAAAGGGGCTGTTCAAAGCCCCAGGATGGCCCGCCAGCCGGGAATGAAGAACTGGTGCATCGTATCCAGGTAGTGCAGGGCCTCCTCCTTGGTGAAGTCATGGACTACCACTTCAAAGAGGGCGTTGGTATAGGCGGTCATAAGCAGATGGAGTTCTTTGGGGTCCACTTCTTTTACCGGGACGCCATGCTTCTTCGCTTCCTCCATGTAGGCCAGCGTCTCCTGCTGCTCCATAACCACAATATCGTGGAGAAACCAGGCGTACTTGGTCCCGGCAGAACAGCAAAGCAGCAGCTTGAACTCGTTGAAATGGGAATAGATCTGTTCCACCACCAGGCCCAAATCATTGCCTGAATCCCACATGGCATCCAGGTCGCCCTGCTCCAGAAAGTCATAGTCCACCTGCCGCGTCCGCTCACACCACTTCTGAAGTTCAGAGAGTACCGGCTCCACCAGGGCGGCGAACATGGCCTCCTTGTCTACAAAGTGGCGGTACAGTCCGGCGGCGGTGATGCCCGCCTCCTCCGCGATCTCCCGCATGGTGGCCTTTTCAAAGCCTTTTTCCAGAAAGATCTTCATGGCGGCCGGTATGATCCGTTCGTGGGTTTCCGTCTTGTCCTTCGGCATACTTGCCTCCTTTCTTTGTTATCGTTGTTCGCTAACGATGTTTACAATATAGCACGCAGTGTTCAGCCTGTCAAGCGTCTTGTTCTCATCGCCATACACAGACAGATAGACCCGATGAAAAAAACCGCAGGCACCCATTTAGGGCAACTGCGGTTTTTAAGAAGAAATACTATTACAGCAATCCATCATCAATCAGAAGGACCTGTTTCCACATCAAATTTCCCCCTCGTCCTCTATTGACCTTGCATTTGAAGGTCTCCTCTGATACAGGTTGGCCAATTTCTGAAAACTGTCCTCGCTGATCACATGCTCTATTCGGCAAGCTTCCTGTTCCGCTATTTCTGGCTCCACGCCAGCCTCCATCAGCAGATGGGTGAAGAAGCAGTGCTTTTCATAGGTCTGCTCTGCTACCTCTCGGCCTATATCGGTCAAGCGGAGAAAGAGGTCCTCATCCATAGTGAGAAAACCGCCCTTTTTCAAGGTAACTACCGCATGGCATACGCTGGGTTTGGAGACTCCCATATGCCGGGCCACATCCACAGAGCGCACCATACCTTTTTCTTTTTGGAGCACCAATACAGCCTCCAAATAGTCCTCTCCAGACGCTGTGGCAGATCTTTTTTTCTCCATGTAGTCCTCCTTGAAAATGCTATGCAAGCGTAACGACATCATCGCAGCAACGGTGCATCAGTTCCCTGTCATGGGTAATCACAAGAATTGTTTTTCCGGCTTCCGCTTCTGTACGGAACACATCTGCGACAATCCCCATATTGCCGCCATCAAGCCCGCTGGTTGGCTCATCGAAGATAAGAATACCACGATCCGACAAAATGCCGCAGGCGATGGAGAGCCGCTGTTTCTGCCCGCCGGAAAGAGCGGCTGGGTGTGTGTCCTTGTACGCATACAAGCCCAGCTTTTTCAGCAATGTTCTGGCCCGCTCCAGCCGTTCCGGAGCGTAGTCTGAATAAAGCAGCAGTTCTTCCGTGACGCTGTTTGTAAAAAATTGCGTGCCCGTATCGTTGGAGTTGTACCATACGGCTCTGCGGCGCTTTCCTGCCGCAAGGCGTTTCCCCTCGATTTGGATTTCTCCAGAGCTCTGTTTCCAAAGTCCCGTCAGCACCATGGCCAAGCTGGTCTTCCCTGCGCCATTTTTCCCATTCAAAGCAGTGATTTGTCCGCTGTACAGTGAAAAATTCAGCTCTGAAAAAATCCAGTTTTTCTTCCGCCTGCAGGACAGGCGGAGCGCCGAGAGCATAGGATTCTGCTCCGGTTTTACAGGTACAGGCGGTGTCCACTTTCCTTCGGTGATCTCCCGCAACCCATAGGTTTGGCGTTCTTCCCAGGTAAGCGCCTGCATCTGCGCCGCAGTCTTTTCCCACTGGATCGCACCATCGGAAATGTAGATATATCGGTCGGTAATCCCCTGAAGCCAAGCCAGACGATGTTCAGCAATCACGAGCGTATTGCCCTCCGTCTTCAACTTCCTCAGGATTTCCGCAAGCTGTGTAGTCCCCTCATTGTCTAAATTCGCCGTGGGCTCGTCGCAGACATAAACGCGAGGCCGCAAGGCGTAAACAGACGCAATCGCCGTCCGCTGCTTCTCCCCGCTGGACAGAACGTCCAGTGGCCGCTCCCGCAGCCGTTCCAGTCCAAGCGCAACAATGGCTTCATCGGTGCGCCGCCGTATTTCTTCCGTGGACATACCGCAGTTCTCGCAGGCAAAGGCAACCTCTCCCGCCAGTTCTGAGGAGAAAAACTGGCTTTTCGGGTCCTGAAACACGCTTCCTATTTCCTGCCCTATGCGCCAGCTTGGCATTGTGGTGAGCTCTGTTTCATCAAGCCGGAGGCTTCCGGTCAGCTTCCCCGGATAATAGGCGGGAGCAAGGCCGTTGATCAGTCTGGTCAGCGTTGTCTTTCCTCCACCGGAGGGACCGGTCAATACAACACATTCCCCGTCGCGGATGGTGAGGTCTATATTCCTTACCCCCTCCTCGCAGCCCGCATATTGAAAGGTCACATTCCCCAGACTTATCATATGCGAACACCCCCTACAGCGAGAAACACGGTGGTTGCGGCCGTCCAAACGCCAGACCAAATATAGTCGGGCGCTCCGAGTCTTTTCCCATAATAACTGCCCCGCTTGCCCGGATACTCCGCGCCCCTGGCCACGGCAGAAACCGCCAACTGGTCGGCAATCTGCAGGCATCGCAAAAGTAGGGGGACAAGCACATACTCACAGGATACCGCCGGATGGCGTACAAGCTGCGCCGGAGCCGTCAGCCCACGGTTGCGCATGGAGCGCCCCACGCTTTTTACTTCACTCCTCATGGTAGGAAAAAAACGGAATACGACTAAGAGTCCAAGGATCACAGGCGTGGGCATATGAATGCGGGAGAAAAACGCCGCGAGCTCACCGGGGGGCGTGGTAATGAGATCCCAGGCCGCAAGGAAAACCGGAGACAGGTTCCAGAGCATCAGCACATAGAATTCCGAGAAGATCGCCATATGGAATCCGTGGAAACGAATTAGATACAAGAGAACTGCCAACAGGAGATAAAACACCCCAAAAGAACGCAGAAGCCGCCAATTTCGCTGAAACCCCAGGTATGTAAAACCGAGCAGGGTCAAGGTACAGGTCAGTACAGCGTTGGAGGTCAGAGATACTCCAACAGTCACACAGAGTAGCGCCCATAATTTCGTCAGGACGGCAAGGTGGCTGCGCCGCATCAGAGTACGCCCGCCTTTTTGAAGTGCTTCTGAATCAATTTGCCGCCAATCATACTGCCGAGGAAGCCGCAGATAACCGTGAAGAGAATGATCGCCGCAAGCCATCCCGCTGAGGTGTAATAGCGGACAAAGGAATCAATGTAACTTTGCTCCATGCCGCTGGAGAGGGCGAAGGCTTCATAAGTGTCCCAGAAGAACCAGATGGGCAGAAGATTGACTCCATTGTACAGAAGGCTTGAGATCGTCCATGCAGCCGTCATTTTCCCCTTCGACTCCCAGCCGTTTTTCCAAAGGATCGCCTCGCAGATGAGGCCGACGACGATGTAATAGGGCAGCAGATACCAGTTGCCCATGATTAGGAATACGCAGCCTAGGATCGTCATGTAGATCAAGGAAACAAAACGCTTATGGATCCGGCTGACCATCAGGAAATAAACCGGTGCGCAGAGCAGCATTGTGAAGCCCACCGACAGTACCATGCTGACGAAATCATTTACCATGCAGACCATGTTGACGACCATCTGGATGACAATGAGCAGTACGGTCAGCAGCACCGTTGTGATTACATCCTTGACCGTCCATTTATTTGCCTGTTTCATTTTGAAGGCCCTCCTTTTTCTCGTTATAAAAGCAGAAATTGCATACCTTATCTCCTCCGCCGATGGTCTGGTCCCTGCCCCATCGAACACCGGGGATGTTCCCATACATTACATCATCACTTTCGCAGAAAATGGGTGCCAGCTCCGGCACACTGTATCGGCGAAACACATCGACATACAGGCAGGAGCGGCAGTCCCATTCGATTGCATACGCATCATTCCGTTTCCACTCAAATACCCATCCTTTCGGGCCAAAGCTGTGTTTCGTGGAAATAGAGCACATGATACGGAAAATTGAGAAAAAGAAAGGCAGTCTTCCCATCCCCTGAAAAATATTTGCCATGGGTTTGGCAGTTTTCAATACCGCAGCACGAATTGCCATGAGGGAGGCAGATTGGGTATATCCATATTCTTGCAGACAGCGGTGGAATGCAACGGCCGGAAGAATGGAAGTCCTGAGATGCCCGGCCAGCATTGGATCAGACAGATCGTTTTCTCCTAACAGCCTCCCATACTCTATAGCAATCGCCCTCCTCAGTTCTGGAGAAGGAAGCATCGCATACGCTGAGGCCAGTTTGCTTTTCTTCAGCAACTTTTCTATACTTTTGTCATCCATACAGTTTCCTCCATCCGCCAGCCAAATGCCTAATCCGTATTTTTTGTATGCTCTGCTGGTCGCTTTGTCCCTGCATCAGAACTGTGATTGGGTTCGTATTTCGGCTGCGGGAGATAATATGGGTATTCATAACAACTCCTCTTCAGAGGTTAGTTATCGCTAACTTTTCTGTAAAAAGTTAAGGCTCATTTGAGCCTTAACAGGCCGCTCCAGCCACAGTTAAAAAAGACTGCCAGTTCATTGACATACCCTATTGCCTGTTCCCGGCTCATGTCGTGGACGACTGTTTCAAAAACAGCCGTAAAATAGGCACTGGTAATCATGTGATGCAGATCGTGATTGACTACGCCTTCTACCTTGCCGAGCTGCCGGAGCTGCTGATAATACTTTTCCGTCTGGGAAACTTCAAGTTCCACAAGTTCATGTACATAGTTGCTGTATCGAGTCCCTTCAGAACAGCATATCACCAGTTTGAATGCATCGAAATTGTCATAAATGTAATTGATAAAATAATTCAGATAATCGGTCGACAGTTCCTGGCTCTGCGCTGTTTTTTCCTCTGTAATCAGATCATAATGCGCCCGCTGGGCCGCCTTGAACTGTTCCATCAGCGTATCTGCGGCCTCGGACACCAACGCATCAAAGAGAGCCGCCTTGTCTGGATAGTAGCCGTAAAATGCACCTTGGGTAAAACCGGCCGCCTTGACAATTCCACGAAGAGAGGCATCTTTGAAGCCTTTCGCTAAAAATTCTTCTTTTCCTACTTCAAGGATTTTGCGTTGTGTTTCTGTGTACTTAGTCATATTGAAACCAACTCTTTTCAATATATCGCCGCTATATATCATTGATATATTATCATAAAGTATGTAGTTTGTCAATGCGGCTCTGTAGATGCTTTTGGCTATGGCGGCTCGTCTTACCAAGTAAAGCCATATGTCCTTCACTTAATAAAATTGCCCTGCCTTGGCAGGACAATTTTATTTCTACAGATATTTTTATTCTTATAGCCGCCAGATGCCAGCCCGGCTCTGTTCCGCCCAGAGATTCGCATAAATGCCGCCCCGGGCCAGAAGCTGTTCATGAGTTCCCGACTCGGCCACCCAGCCGTCCTCCAGCACAATGATGTTGTCCGCGCTCATAATGGACTGAAGCCGGTGGGCAATGACGATGACCGTCTTTTCCGCTACCAGAGCGGAGATCGCCTGCTGGATCAATACCTCATTCTCAGGGTCGAGGGATGCGGTTGCCTCGTCCAGCAGGACGATGGGCGCATCCTTCAAAAGCGCCCTTGCAATCGAAATGCGTTGCTTCTCACCGCCGGAGAGTGTAGAGCCGCCCTCTCCCACGATGGTTTGGTAGCCATCGGGCAAAGCCATGATGAAGTCGTGGCAGGCCGCCGCTTTCGCCGCTTCCATGATCTCCTCCATGGTGGCATCCGGCTTTCCCATACGGATGTTGGCCTCTATTGAATCGTGAAAGAGGTAGACATCCTGAAAGACCACGCTGATCCGTCCCAGTATCTCGTCCGTTCTCATATCCCGCACATCCACGCCGCCCAGCCGCACAGCGCCCCCGGTCACATCCCAGAATCGGGCGGCCAGCCGGGTGACAGTGGACTTGCCGGAGCCGGAGGGCCCCACCAGGGCAGTAACGCTCCGGGCCGGGAACTGGAGGGAAATGTCATGGAGCACTTCTTTTTCCCCGTAGGCAAATGAGACATGCTCGAAGGTAATATCCGTCCCCTGTGGGGTCTGGCTGACCTCCGGCTCCGGCAGAGGCCTCTCCTGGAACAGCGCCTGGATGCGCTCCCCGCTGCGGCGGGTGCGGGAGAAGTCCGCAATAAAGGTAAACAGGGTCAGCACCGGCTCGTAGATAGTGAGTGTCAGGATCAAAAACGCCAGATAATAGAAGGGCTCCAACTCCCCGCGGGTCAGCAGAAACGCCCCCGTCAGCATCACGAGGCCGATACCGCAACTGAGGACAAACCGACCCAGCATACTCACCGGAGCCGCCGCCCCTGTCTCCATGTGGATGGCTGCGCTGCGCTCCCGCTCAAAGGAACGCTTCAGGCTCTGGAACTGGGCGCCCGCCATATGGAAGGCCCGCAGGGTCTGGATGCCGCTGACATATTCCAGGATTCCGGACGCCACTTCCCGCTGGGCATTTTGCAGATCCGCGCTGATTCGTCCCATCCGGCGCAGGCTCAGGAACGCGAACGGGAGCGCCAGCGGGATGACCAGAAAGACGGCCAGCGTCATCCGCCAGTCAAACGCCGCCAACAGCACAGCGGCCAGAACGAAGCGGATCAGGATGACCGCCACCTGGGGGAGCATCTGCTGGGACAGGTCTCCCACCGTCTGATAGTCCCGCAGCAGGACAGTGGACAGGTCTCCTGCGTCACGGGCGGAGTAAAAGCCCATGGAGAGCTGCCGCAGGTGTTCGCCCAGGGTGATCTGAGAGTCCTTGATGATGCCGGCATAGCCGGTGCTGGCGTCGATGTAGGTTTTCAGCCGGATAAAGAAGTAGGCGATCAACTGGGCCAGGAAACCTCCCACCAAAAGCCAGAGGGCGGTTGTCGGAAGAGCCGTCCCCGGCTGGGCCAGGGGGGCCAGCAGATAGTAGACCGCCCCCAGCATCAGGCCGTAGGGAATGGACATCACAATACTGTCAAACAGACACCAGAGCATGAGCCGCAGATATTTATACGGCTGGCCCAGGGTCATCATCTGAAACCATTCTTTGATTTTCATGCCCGTACCACTCCTTTCCCGATACTCCAGCGGTCCCGCCGCTGATTGGCCTCCACCAGCTTTTGATAGGTCGCACAGGAATCCAACAGTTTTTCGTGGGTGCCGGCGCCCACCAGCCGCCCCCGCTCCATGACCAGGAGCTGATCCGCCCGCTCCACGGTTTTCAGCCGGTGTGCAATCATCAGTACGGTCTTGTTCCGCGCCAACTTTGCAAAGGCGGCCTGGATCTTGGCCTCGTTCTCAGCGTCGGCGTAGGCGGTTGCCTCGTCCAGAATGACAATGGGCGCGTCCTTCAGAAAGACCCGGGCGATGGCAAGGCGCTGCTTCTCTCCGCCGGAGAGGTAGGCGTTGTCCCGGCCCACCACAGTCTGATAGCCTTTGGGAAGCGCCTGGATCACCTCGTGGATGCCTGCGTTCTTTGCCGCCTGTTCTACCTCCGCCATGGTGGCTGCGGTGTTGCCCATACGGATATTGTTCTCAATGGTGTCGGTGAACAGCACGGAGTCCTGAAACACATAGGCCACCAGGTCGGCCAGCCGGTCCGGTGGGATGTCCCGGATGTCCACCCCTCCGATTCGGATGCTTCCCGCCTGGGGCTCATAAAAGCGCAGAAGAAGCTGGGCGAGAGTGGACTTCCCGCCGCCGGAGGGGCCGACCAACCCTGTCACCGTTCCTTGGGGGAGACGGAAAGAGACATGATCCACCACCGGGATGCCTTTGGTATAGGCAAACTCCACATTGGAAAATTCCACATCGAAGGCAGTTGGATTTCCGGTTCCCTCCTGATCCGGCTCCGGCTGACGGAGGATGTTGTCCATGCGGCGGACGCCCTCCAGGATGCGGCTGGAGAGGATCACCATCTGCATCATGTTTTCCAGCGGCTCCTTCAATCCGCCGCCCACCAGAAAGAACAGCAGAATGACGGGCAGGAAATCCAGATAGCTGTCTGCCGTGGGGATGAGCAGCAGGGCCGCCGGAAGCAGGAACAAAAGCTGCGCCCCGAAAAAGGCATAATAGGCGCCCATGGGCCTGGCGTTGGCCCGTGCCGTCCGCTCCACCACATCGGTGAAGTGATTCAGGTCGCCCTCGTACCGGCGGAAGGCGCTGAGGGTCCGGTTGAACACCTTCACCACACTCATGCCGTGGATGTACTCTACCACGGTGCCCTGCATCCGCTCCTGGGCATCGTGAAGTTCTGCTTGAAGGGCCGCCTTGTCCGGCTGTCTGAGACAGGAGGACAGCATCCAGAGGGAGATGCAGATGGGCAGCAGCGTCACCAGCGCCAGCCTCCAATCCATGAAAAACAGGTACAGCAGGGTGAACACCGGCGTGGCTATCGCCGCAGCGATTTCGCACAGATGGTGGGCCAGGAACGCTTCAATCTGGTCGGAGTCATCGGAGACAATCTTTTTGATGGCCCCCTGGGTGGTGCCGGTAAAGTAGCCGGAGGAGATACGGGAGAGCTTTTCCATCAGCTGGAGGCGCAGTTCATAAATGATCTCATAGGCCGCCGTATGGGAAATTGCTGAGGAAGCGTAAGCGCAGACGCCATAGACCAGCGCCGCGCCGAAGGTAATGGCACAGAGGGCAAGAATTTTCCCCTGGTCTGCCTCCGCCGGAGCCGTGTAATGGGCCAGCAGCTCCACCACCACGCCGTAGATGGTGAAAAACGGCACAATCCGCGCCGCGGAGGAGAGGACAGACAAAAGGCAGGCCAGCGTCAGCTTGTTTTTCCGCGCACCGGCCAGCTCAAACAGGCGGGCATGGCCCTGTTTTTCTTTTTTCGTTTTTTCTTTCATATGGGTCGCTCCTCGATTAGCAATAACTAACTTCCGCTGAAAAAGAAAGACGCGCTCAGGCGTCCTCCTTGAAAATCAAAGAAAACAACAGTTCGTAGATCCGCTCCAGCGTGCGGTCCAGGGCGTCGGTGTGCAGGGACTCCCGGTTGACCTTAGCCATAGCCATGATTTTGATGAGATTGGCTGCTACATGGAGGTCCACATCCTGCCGCACTCCCTCCATGTGATCCAGCAGGCCGTGCAGGATTTGGGCCTCCCGCTGGTCATAGTCGGCATCATCCGGGGTCACGCATTCCGGTGAGGATGCACGGCGGAGTTTTTCCATATCCTCCACAGTTAGGTACTGGTAGATACTGTTTTGGCTGAACACAATCAGTTTCAGATACTCTTTTCCCTCGGCGGCGGTCATCTTCTCCCGGCCGTTCAGAAGGGTTTCAAAATGCTGCTTCACCCGGTCCCGTTGGTACTCCATGATGCCGGTGACAAATTCCTCCTTGGAGGAAAAGAAGTTGTAAAAGGTGCTCTTGCCCAGCCCGGCGGCTTGGGTGATCTTCTCCACCGAGGCGTGGGTCATGCCATACTGCTTGATAAGCTCGAAGCCCGCGTCCAGCATTTTGACACGCAGCTCCTCCCTATCGGTGATACTGAAAATTTTAGGTGACATTGTGCCCCTCCTTTGCGACTGTTATTTTATATTTGGTCGCAAAACAAGAATAGCAGACATGGATGCAGTTGTCAACAGAATAAAGAATTTTTTTCTGAAAATGGTCTTTATTTTATAAACCTCATGCCTGATATACATAAAAAACCGCAGCCATCTGAGACAGCCGCGGTTTTATAAATCAGCCGTTATTGTAACAACCGGTTATTCCAATTCAGGATCAGGTCTAGGATATATTGAGGATTTCCCATATTGCAGTGGGCTTGGCCGTGGATGGCTGCGCCGGGCACTGCGAACTCCAGTGTGCGAGCGCTTTTCAGCAGGTCAATTTCTTCTTTATAGAGATCAAAGCCAACCATCAGATCTTCTCTGGCGCTAATGAGCAATACATCCTGTGTAATCTGGTCGGCCACAGGCTCAATGGTAAATGCCTTAGCCCTTTGCAAATACTCGTAGACATCCGCCGTCCCGTAGGCATAGTTCGCGTGCTGGATAGACCAGCGGAAGAGTGGATTTTGCTCGGAGAGCCCTGTATAAAGGGCAAGGACCTTCTCACGCTGTTTTTCAGACAGCAACTGTTCCAGTGTTGTACGGATTTCTGCCGGCTTGTCCGCCATCAGCGCTCCATAGATGCTGGGCAGGACGCACCAGGCAACAACTCTCCGGATACGCGGTTCCATAGCAGCCGCCCGCATGGCGAGTTCGCCGCCTAGGGAGACGCCCACAATGGTGACATCCTCCGCACCGTAAAAGTCCAATACCGCGCCCACCGGCTTCTCCCACTCCGGCGTAAAAGTCAAACCGGACTTCCGCAGTGCAGCCCCCTGTCCGGGGCCCTCAAAGGCCAGAATTTCATAGCCACCCCGGGCCAGATAGAGCAGGAGGTCTGTGAATTCCTCCAGAAGCGAGTCGTTGCCGCCGTGGAACAGGATGGTCCCCCGCTTGTCTCCGGAGGGCGTGATCCGCCAGCATGGGAGTGTGCCGCTTTCATAGGGAACCTCATCCCGGTGAATGGGGCCGCCCTGGGGGCTGAAAAGGTGGGCAAAATTGGCATAGAACAGTTCCTGGGCCCGGTCATAGACATCTCGGCTCTCCGGCGTGTCCGGCACCATAAAAAACTCTGCCATACGGAGGTAACCCGCCGCCGCGGCCCAGTCCTTCCGCCGTTCTGCCTGATAGGATAACTCCTTTAACACTCGCTCCCAGGATGCAAAATCTGTGATCTCCTTTCCCCTGGCCGCCACCTCTGCCGGATCTCCGTGGTTCCACAGGACAACCCGATTGAGTTGAAAGTTATAGAGCGGACTGTTATTGAACTGATAACTGCCGCTGAGGAATTCGTTTGACATGAAAATACCCCTTTCTTGGATCAGATGGGGGCATTGTATCACAGCAGGTCCGCAGGGTACTTCTGTCTATCTGCTGTTTTGTGGTCCAGGGTATCGTAGGAGCCCGAAACAATCTCCTTTACATAGGACATGGAGAGCCCCAGCAGATTTTGACTGGTATCTGCCATGTGGGAAGGTGTGGCAAAGCCCGCGGCCATGCAGGCTTCTGTGAGGGTCATCCCCTCCTGCATCCGGTAAAAAGCCCGTTCCAGTTTCAGGTTTGCCAGATAGAGTCGCGGGGAGATCCCGGTCTCCTGGTGAAACAGATGAGTCAGACGGCTGGGTGACAGATGAACAGCTTGAGCCACCTCCTGGATAGTTACCGCCTCCAGTGCCTGAGCCCGTTTCATATAGGCGGCGGCAGCCAGCACTCGGCTGTCCTCCTCTGGCGGCACCAGTTTCTCCAGACCCAGCAGATTCCCGGTACCCTTCGCCGCCCGTACAGCCTCCTCCTCTGTGCGGACATTCTGCCATAAACCGCTGACTGCAGCCGCAGTTTCCTTTCCCAAGGAACGGCAAGACATTCCCTGCAGGAGCACGTACTTGACGAATCGGGCCATGGGGGTCAGTTCATCGATGAAAATCACAAGGAGGTCGGCGTCTGTACGGACTGTATGGACGACATTGGAGGCAATGGCAATGCCTGTGGCCTGCATGTGTTTTCCGTCTATCTCGGTGATGAAAGGCCCATCCAGCCCGATCAAAACATGGGCGGCGAAGTGCCGGTGCGGACGGGGATTTTGATAGGCGGCCCGAATATAATAGCAGTCCTGTATGCAAAAAACAAATGGAGGCATGGTGTCCCTTCTCAGCGCAATAGCCCTATAATTTCTTCGCGGGCCTGACGCCCCTCTGGAAACCACTCCACCATTGCATAGCAGTGGCACATTCCCGGGGCGATGGTCATGGTGTAGGGGACATTCGCCGCTTTGCAGGCATCGGCAAAAGACTCCGCCACTACAGAGAGAACTTCATCCCCACCATAGTAGAAGTGAACCGGCGGCAAGCCGGTAAAATCCCCCTTGGGACCAGAGAGCATATAGACAGGTACCGGCTGTCCCTTTGTCATAATCTTCCGATCCGTCTCCATAAAGGCGGCATCCACCATCACGTCGCGGCTGTTCAACGCCTGCATCTCCGCCCGCTCCTTTTGAGAACTGGGAATACTGCCGGGCGACACCGCGATAACCTGTCGGGGCATCCCCGTCGGCCTGTTCAGCGCATTGAGGTGAAGCGGAAGCCCGACAGCCAGTGCGCCGCCGGAGGAAAAGCCCACCAGCGAGATGTGCTCCGCCCCGTAGCACTCTGCCATCTCCCGGTAGCATTGAAGCACCATCTCATAGGTTTCTGTGATACAGTGGTCTGTACAGAGCGGATAGTATGGGAACCAGCAGTCGGAGCCGCTGCGGACAGCAAAATCCCGCGCTGTCTTAATATCGCCCTGGTCAGGACCGACGATCATCCCACCTCCGAACAAGTACAGGATCGCCTTTTTTGTCCTCTTTTGTCCCAATTGAATGGTAAGGCAGTGATATTGCCCCAGGATCAATCGATCACCGTAGACTGCTTTATGATCTTTTGGCATCTGGAACTGCCGTCTGCGGTTCATCCCGCGCACTTTCTCCAGCAGTTCTTCCTCCGGCAGCGCGAACAGCTTTTTCGTCCCGGCGGCCCGGAGCGCTGCAGAAGCCAGTTTGTATCGAATGCTCATATCAACTTTCTCTCCTTTTATACATTGTCCGACTGGAGCAATTCCGCCATCAATCTGTCCGTGATTGCGGGAGATGCGTGTTCTTCCCCCTCCAGTTTGATGATGCGGGCATGGGGAAGCCTTTTGACGGTCTCCACCATGGCGCCATAAGGCACCTCGGAATCAGCTGTCCCGTGTAGTAATACTACCGGACATCGCACCTCAGATAACTCAAATCCCCAAGGTGCTTCCTGTAGTTTAGCTTCCTGACCGATATTCCGGAGATCGCCGCCCATAGAGTCCCGGAAGTCTCGCCCTTGCAAGGCCGCCTCGGGAAAGAGGGGAAGATAACTGTCATATAAAGCCTGCCCCACCTCTTGCCGTGACATGCCGCGGAACGCATGATAGAGCGCCGCCTCCTGAGCCGGATATTGCGCCAGAATATTTGGGAAGCAGACCGCAGGTATGCCGCTGTTGATATAGACAGTACCGATTCGATCAGGGTAGAGGGCCGCCAGACTATACGCATAAGGTGCGCCGGCGGAGATGCCCACGATGTCAAAGCTCTGGAGACCCAGGTGATCCCAAAATTCAGTCAGCAGCCGGCCCCAGTCGGCTACGCAGTCCATATCGAAGTAGTCGGAGTCTCCATAACCAGGGCGGGCAAGAGCGATTACCCTCATGGGCAGTCCGCAAAGAGACCCCTCCATTCCCTCTGAACATATGCTTCCCACCAAGCCGTGAAGCAAGAGTACCGGCTTGCCCGTTGATGTCCCATATTCCGCATAGGACAGACTTGCATCATTGGGAAGCTGAAAAGAGCCTAAACGCATATCGTTCCTCCATTTCCCTGATTGTAAATTAGCGCTTCTATGTAGTTTGCTATGGCTAACCGAAGTATAACACGCAAACTGTGGAGCGTCAATCACATACCTTTCCTTTTTATCTGCTGTAAATCTCTGCCCGCTCAAAAACGCAATTACCCATCAAAGATAACTGCGTTTTTTGCGGAAGGGTTTCTTGGGTGCATGAGGCAACTCGAACTTACCATATTTTGAGGAAATTTGATTGACAAAGGATCTTTGCCGCATTATCATAAACATATCTTCTGATCACGAAAGGATGTACCTCTTATGGCTGCTCGTACTGTAGAAGAACGCATCGCAATCATCGATGAAAAAATCTCCAAAAAGAAAGCTGATATTAAAGTTCTGGAGGCCCAAAAGCAAAAGTTGCTCCATCCTGTTACCATGAAAACTGTAATGGAAAAAGCAAAAGCCTCCGGCCTCTCTCCAGAGGAGATCGCAGAAAAACTCGGTCTTGAAATGTGATCCGAAAATATTGAACGGCTGACGCCTTCTCCGCGTCAGCCGTTTATGTATATGTAGGTGCCAGATATGTGTCCATATTAGTGTCAAGCCGGTGGATATAAAAATCCAGCAGGGGCTTCCCCTTGCTGGATCTCTTGTTTCAGTCAATGGCTCAGTCCGCTTCGCAGACGGTGTCCCGCTCCCTCTCTTTTGATGGAAAAATAATCACAGCTACTCACAGAGCATTAAAAAGTCCTCTGCGACCATAGCTTGTACAATCTCGTGGAAACGCTGATCCCCCCATTCGTTGGAGAGAACCGGCCGGCCGAGCTTCTCTTGGACATATGCTTCTATCAAATCCATGTCACACATCCGGATGCCGGTATATGCGGAAACGATTACGCGCTCTTTTGTTGTCATAAACGGCTCTCACTCCCCGCTCAGTCACAAATCTCTAATCATTTTTGGGAACTAGTAGCCCCGGATGCTCACTTTGATATTCCAGCACCTGCTCCGTGTAGTCGGCCAGTACCAGCTTCAAATAGTCCTCGTCTGTTTCCCAGGAGTCGTTATTCAAAATGACTTCCAAAGCACCCTTTTCCGCTGCCTCCCGCTCCTCAGCGGTGCAGGATTCCAACGTCTGGCCTTCCAGCCGATCCAACAGCTCTTGTTCATAGGTCTTTCGACAGCCGATCAGAACGTCGTTTACAAAGTGCAGATCAAGCTGGACGCCCCCATACACAAAACTGAGCTGCCGGTCCGTGATCCCGGCGCTGGTCGCGGTGATCCCGTCCACATATCCGGTCTCCGAATTGTATTTGACCACATGGAGCTCTAAATTATCGGGATTGGAGCCGCCCTGCTGTTCTTCCGATTTCGCATCAATCATGGCCTGCTCAATGAGGTCGATATATACGCCGTCGTAAGTCAGGTCTGCGTTCACCACTGTAAATGGTTCGGCTGGATCCGGAGTCAGGTCCGCCACAGCCCTCCAATACACAAATGTTCCGCCAGCCACTACGATAAGCAGAAAAAGCGCCACGGCAAGCAGAAAAAGCGCCACGGCCAACAAGATTTTTTCTTTTTTCATAAAGGTCTCCTTATCCACTTGAAAATTCTAATAGATGGATTATAGCATCGCTGTGCAAAATACGTCCAATAAATTTCCTTCATAAAAGATTCCATTTATGCCATGGGTTCACACCGCCTCTTGACAGGTGTCCGGGAGCCTCTTACATGCACGAGATGCAAGAAAAAATTGCGGTGGACACGTTGAGCAGGAAGAAATCTTGATTTTCTGCCGGTCTTTCTATATAATCGCATCGGTGATTGTCATGTACAGGATGAGCCTGAAATGCTGCCCGAAGTGCAAGAAGGTTTTTATTGCGGAGCCTTATCAGAAGATCTGTGGGGAGTGCAAGGAGCAAAGACGAATAAAGCAATATCTCAGGACGCATAAGCAGCTGGCTCCATTTGAAGATTATACAAAGCCGCTGCTCAAAATCCAATGTATCATCTGCGAAACAGAAACGCCGCTCCGTAAGTCGCGCTGCAGGTTGTACTGCAGGAAATGCGGAGCGCTCATCTATGATCCCGCTATCGATAAGGTTCCGGTTTAGATGTTTCCAGTTTTGTTTTCAGGATGCCAGGGTGAAAGATTGATGGGAGGAGTGCAGGTGTCTGATGGACGGGTTTTTCTCAGAGCAGCCGTGCTACCGTATTGAAATATTGGAATGGATCAATGAAGAGGATATTACCGACGAATGGCGTTATATCTGGAAGCATGACCCGCCTGAGCCGGTCTATGAAGTTATGATGGGCGGCTTTGTTGAGTCCCTAAATCTCGCCTTTGTGTACGAATCAATATATACCAGATCCGAGTATGAACAGATCCGGCAAAGCGGTTTCGATTACCAACCGCTGTTGTGGAGAACCCATATTCTCACGGACTGCCCAGACGATGATGCTAACTATGAAAAGGACGAGAACGCGGGAACTGGAGTTGCGGCCAAGCGGCTATCTAAATTTACGCTTTTTCCACGGTTGTGGAGGTAGCAGTCGGGGCGCTCATGCAGACGGAACCATAACCCAACTCCTGCCAGAGATAGGTACAAAATGAGCCCGAATAAACTGTTGTCCGGGTAAATTGGTTATGAAAAAAGCAGGCATGGAAGATCTCCCCCGTAGTATTTTCCGTGCCTGCCTTTATCATTTATATTTACATTCACATCTGACTCGCCATTTTCAAATATATAGGCTAAGAATCGGTTTCCCGGTCAATAGTAGCGTGTCCCGGGGCTGCCAGCAGAGCGGCAAGTCATCATCAATCAGCAGGATCTGTTTTCGCATGAAACTGCCTCCCATCCCCGGTTGGATCTGTATTTGGGTGGGCCTTCTGGTACAATTCGGCCAACTTCTGAAAACTTTCTGGGCTGATCACATGCTCCATGCGGCAGGCGTCCTGTTCCGCTGTTTTGGGATCGACACCTGCCTCTACCAGTAGGCGTGTGAAGAAGCAGTGCTTCTCATAGGTCTGCTCGGCTACCTCCCGGCCCACATCGGTCAGGCGGAGAAAGAAGTCTCCGTCCATGGTGAGAAATCCGCCCTCTTTCAAGGTAGATACCGCGTGACACACGCTTGGTTTAGATACCCCCATGTGCCGGGCCACATCCACAGAGCGCACCATGCCTTTTTCCTTTTGGAGTACCAGCACGGCCTCCAGATAATCCTCGCCCGACGCATGGAGTTTCATTTTACCGCCTACTTCCTATTCCATATCGTTCAGGAAAAATTCCGGCAGATGTTCTCTACCCTCCGGCTTACAGAGGGAGTAACTTTCCTGAATCTCGCCGTGCTCCATGTGGATAACAAAGTTACAGCACCGCAAAATAAATTCCGGGTCGTGCGTCACCACAACTACTGTTCTCCCATGCTCCGCAACTCTGTTCACCACCTCCGCCACCTGCCTCATATGAAACAGGTCCAGCCCGCTGGTTGGCTCATCAAATACGATCAGCGGCCGTTCCGATGCAATCGCGGAGGCGACGGCCACCCGCTGCTTTTGTCCCCCGGACAGCCCCATGGGATGGCGCTCCCGATATGGGAGCAGGTCCATCTCAGCCAGTACGGCCTCCGCCTTTGCCTGATCTTCTGTACTCATACTCAGGAATAGTTCATCCAGCACGCTTTCTGTGAAAAGCTGGTGGTTTACATCCTGCATCACCATATAACAGAGCTTCAGCCGTTCTCTTCTGGAATAGATCTTATCCTGATTCCGCACAATGCCGCCACACCGCTTTTCCAGCCCGCACAGGCAGCGGGACAGGGTGGATTTTCCCGCTCCGTTATGCCCAATGATTGCGGTTGCACCGCCAAAGGGGAATACAGCCTCGTCAATGTGCAGGGTTTCCGGCTGATGCTTGTATGCAAAGAAAAACTGACGGATGTTCCATTCGGAGTCCCCGCCCCTGTCACAAGGCGCCGCTATGTTCCTTAAAGAGTTTAACTCCAGCGGCCGCAGCCCCATCTGATCCCGCTGCTCTGCGGGCAGGCTTTGGAATTCCTCGGCGGTGTAGTCGCCCCGGATCTCTCCATTTTTCATATAGAGGACACGGTCGGCCAGGTCGCGTAAATAATAGAGCCGGTGTTCTGATATGACAATGGTTTTCCCCTGGGCCTTTAAGAGCATGAGCAGTTTTCGGAAATCCGCAATCGCGTAAGTGTCCAGATTGGAGGACGGTTCATCCAGGACATAAATATCCGGCTCGATTGCTGCCGCTGACCCGCAGGCGATTTTCTGCTTCTCCCCGCCGGAGAGGGAGAAGATGCTTCGCTCAAGCAGAGATTCCAACTTCAGCTGCTCCGCCACCCGGCGGACCCGCTCGCGGACGGCCTTCTCGGGCAATCCGTGATTTTCCGGGCCAAAGGCCAGTTCGCTGGTCGTGTCCACATTGAAAAACTGGGAGCGTGGATTTTGGAATACAGAGCCTACTTTTTGAGAAATCTCAAAGAGCGACAGTTCGCGGGTATCTTTCCCATCCAGATAGACCGAGCCTGTAAAAGTCCCCTCGTGGTAATGGGGGATCAGGCCGTTCAGCAGACGGGTCAAGGTTGTCTTGCCGCAGCCGGAGGCCCCGCAGAGAAGAACAAAGGAGCCGTCCTCAATCGTACAGGTGATATGCTTCAGTGCCCCTTCCGTCAGGCATTTCCCATCCACAGGGCCGCTTGCCGGATAGGAAAACGACACATCTCTGCACTCAATCATGGCATTCACCCCCTTGCAGCCCACACATAGACTTGCGCGGCAAATGCCCCAAGGCAGATCAGGAGCAACACAATATCCTGTGCGCGAAACCCGATTTTACAGATGTTGGTCCGCTTGACCGGTCCGCCCAGGCCGCGGGTCAGTGCCGCCGCACTCAACTCTTCTCCAATCTTGACGGAGCAGATCATCATGGGAACCATGCGGTATTCCAGAATAGAGCCGGCCTTTCCACCGCCAAAGCGGACGCCGCGCATCCGCATGGCGTCCCCAATGGCGCTCCATTCTTCCGCCACCGTCGGGAAAAAGCGGAAGATGACCGACATGGGGATCGTGATCTGCTGCGGCAGGTGAAGCCGCTCCATGGCGGCCACGAATTCGCTGACGGTTGTGGTCGTGACTACGAAGTACCCCATGACAATTCCCGGCGTAAACCGGAGGAACAGCCCCACAATGGCAACCGCGATAAAATTTGCAACCCCGGTCAGATAGGATAGTCCAAACAGTTCCAAGCAGAGGCTTCCCCCAAAAATCAGGAGATAGAGAACAGCGCCTTTCCATTTTCCTGCCAAGAGCAGAAGCAGCAGGGGGATCGCCGCCAGCACAATGATGTAATACTGCATGACGCCTTCATACGAGCCGCCCAAAATGAAAACGGCTATGGTGGTCAGCACCGCCAATTTTGTGCGGGGATCTAAAACAATCCCACTGTGGTTTTTCTGACTGGCAAGAAGCTCGCGGCTCATTATACAATTCCCGCCCGTTCAAAGTGCTTTTTGAAAATTTTGCGTCCAATCAGGCCGCCCACCAGCCCGCTGACAAAGGCCGCCACCAGAAGCATCGGCAAAATCCAGTCCGGCATATAGGCCATGAGCGTGTCTGCATATTCCTGTCCATAGCCGGGAAGGAGATTTTGATAGTAAGCGTCCCGTGTCACAACAATAGGGATGAACGCGCCGATCACCCACATGGAGAAAACGCCGTGGATCAAGACTTCGCGCTTGGCGTTTTTGTAGCCGCAGCCCTTCATCATGAAATCAGAGATCAATCCAAAAATCAGGCCGGTTGGGATGCACCAGTAGCCCATTCCGGTAAGCAGCATAATAATACCGAGCAGCAGGCCGCAGATAGTCAGCATGCCAAACTTTTTAATTTTGGAGAAAAACAGCATCATGGGGATGCCGCCGACCAGCGGAACGATCACACTGATGAGCGGGATGAAAATAGGGATAAAGCCAATAGATGCCGCGGCAAAGATCACGATAAAGTAGATCGCCGTAAAAATACCGATGTTGATTAAGTCTTTCCCTTGAAGCCTGTTCATTGAGAATCCTCCTACACATGATTGATTTTCGGATTAGACAACGCTAACCGTCGTAATAGTAGCACAGATCAAATCACGCTTCTATGCACATACCGACAGTTTAGGCCCGAATAGCAAGGAGTTTTCTCTTTCCCGTTGTTTGATGATTGACCCCTAAAAGGGGACGGCCTATAATAAACTCAATCATTTTGCCGCGAAAGGGGGAAAATTTGTTGCGCGACATGATGGAAAGCATCCTGAAAAACAGTGATACCGTTTTGGGCGTAGAGTGGAAAAGCGGCCCAAATAGCAGCGAACTTCTTTTGGAGCAGGAGGACGGCCGCGGAAGGATGGTCTTCCACCCGCTCTTTCCCGGTGTGACCCTGGCGTTTATTCAGGTAAACGCGTCAAACTGGCCGGAGTCCGAGGCCAATGCCGAGCTGCGGCCCCTGCTGATCAATTACTGCGTTGCAGGAAGAAGTGAGCTTCTTCTGGATGACGGAGCCTACATATACCTGAAGGAAAATGATTTTGCCGTCAGTGAGCAGACGGCCCAGGACGGCTATATTTTCCCAACAAGGCTTTATCAGGGCATTAAAATCTATTTTGATATAGAACAGCTCTCTCATCACGCCCAGGAACTGATGTCCGCTTTTGAGCTGGATTTTACTCTGCTGCGTGAGAACTATTGCCGCAGACAAAAGACCTATATCAACGAGGCGGACAGCACACTTACCGCCATTTTCCACAAACTCTGGGCACTGTCGGAGCAGCCGTCTCTCTTTTATCTGCGCATCTATACGCTGGAACTGATTTACGAACTGCTCCATACAGAGCCGCGCCCTTCAAAAACCTGCGGCTTTTATACGGAACTTCAGGTGGGGATCGCCAAAAAAGCAGAACAAATCCTCACCGCAGATCTCCGGAAACATATCCCCGTGCGTCTGCTGGCGGAAAAATTCTCCGTTGGAGAAACCAGCTTGAAAAACTACTTCCGTGGGGTGTACGGCCAGAACATCTCCACCTATCTGCGGGAGGCCCGTATGAAAGCCGCCGCTGAATTTTTAGAGGACACCAGCCGCCCCATTGCGGAAATCGCGGAGCAGATTGGCTATTCCAATCAGGGAAAGTTTGCAGCGGTATTCAAGAAGCAATTCGGCATGTCCCCGTTGGAGTACCGGCGCGCACAGAAGCTGTCCACACTTTAGGCGCCGCTTCCCATAAAATAAGCGCAGACCCTTGAAAGGCCGCCCGCATCCATAGGATATTGGCCGGCAATGTTTCCCTGGGCGAAATGGATGATGTCCGTGCAGCAGTCCAGCAGCAGTTCCAGATCGTGTGTGATCACATAAACAGTGACGCCTTCCGTGCTGAGCTGCCGCAAAACAGCGGCGACCTCTTTCATGTGCCGGTAATCAAGGCCGCTGGTGGGTTCGTCAAAAAAGAGAATAGACCGCTTTGACGCAATGGCGGATGCGATGGCCACCCTCTGTTTCTGCCCGCCGGAAAGCGACATGGGGTGCCTGTCTCTGAACGGGAGGAGATCCAGCCGGGACAGGATTTCCTCTGCCTGTTTTGTATCCGGCTCCTCCATGCTGATCAACACTTCGTCCAGGACTGTTTCTGTAAAGAGCTGATGGTTTACCTCTTGCATGACCATATAGCAGGTGTTCAGCCGATCTTTCGGACGGTATCGCTTGCCGTTCCAGATTACCTCGCCGCATTGCTTCTCCAGCCCGCAGAAGCACCGGGAAAAGGTGGACTTGCCAGCCCCGTTATTACCAATGATGCCTACAATGCGGCCGGCCGGAATAGTGCAATCCTGTATGTGCAGGATTGCCGATCCATGGGGATACGCAAAGCGGAACTGCTTCAGCTCCAGTTCCGTCCCTGTGCATTGCGGTGTTTGCGGCGGTTGTAATTGTTCCAGGGCGAAAGTGCGTAGCCCCATTTCCGTCCGGGCTTGCTCCGACAGGCCTTTAAATTCCTCCGAAGTATATTCCCGTGTGATTTTGCCGCCCTTCATATAAATAAAACGATCCGCCAGACCACGGAGATAATAGAGCCTGTGTTCCGATACGACGATGGTTTTCCCTTGGCCTTTCCAGAAAGCCAGGGTTTTCCGCAGGTCGGAAATGGATGCCGCATCCAGATTGGAGGATGGCTCATCCAGTACCAGTACCTCCGGCTCCATGATCGAAACGCCGGCGCAGGCAACTTTTTGTTTCTCTCCTCCGGAGAGGTGGAAGATATTCCGGTCCATCAGCTTTTCCAATCGGAAATCACGGACCGTCCTCTCCAGCCGCGCCCGGATTGTTTCTGCCGGCTGGCCCAGATTTTCACAGCCAAAGGTGATCTCGCTGGTTGTATCTACATTAAAAAACTGGGAACGCGGGTTTTGGAACACGCTGCCCACGATTTTCGCCGTATCATAGAGCGGTTGTTTTGACACTTCAGCCCCGTTGACCCACACGCCGCCGCTCATCTTCCCTTCGTAATAATGGGGGATCAGGCCGTTGATCAAGCGTGTGATCGTGGTTTTTCCGCAGCCGCTCTCGCCGCAGAGCACGGCAAACTCGCCGCGCTTGATCTGAAGCTCAATGTCCCGAACACCACCGGTATGCTCCGTTTCTTCTCCATAAGAGAAGGTCACATGGTCAATCTGAATCATCCTCTGACACCTCCCCAAAAAGCGATCTGCGGCTGGAGCAGAAACAGAGCGAAGCAGGCGACGCAGAACAGCGCCGCCATAAGATCCTGTACATGAAACCCAATCCGGCACAAGTTGGTACGCCTTCCTGGAGCCCCAAGACCCCGCGTTAAGGCGGCAGCGGAAAGTTCATCCCCGATTTTGACCACGGATACAATAAGCGGTACCAGCCGGTACTCGACCATTAGGAACGGATTCTTTCCTCCGAAGCGTATCCCGCGCATCTTCATAGCGTCCCGGATGGCCTGATACTCCTCGCTGACGGTGGGAAAGAAGCGGAAAATCACCGACAGCGGGATCACGATCTTCTCCGTCAGGTGCATCCGCTCCATGGCTCCAATGAATTCGCTCACCGATGTGGACGCAATCAGATAGGCGCCCATCATGATACCGGGTGCAAAGCGGGTCATGATGGATGTGACCGCCAGCAGGACAAAGGAGAAAAGCCCGCTCGCCCAGATCAGGGCCACACGCTCCAGCGCAAAACAGGCCGCATACAAAATCAGGTACTTTGCCGCCGTCTGAAAGCGTCGCTCGGAGAGGATCAGGATAAATGGGACGAGGCTCAAAAGTGGCTTTATCAAATTCATGATCCCCTCGTTGCTGGTACTGAACATCAGGGTTGTGATGGTCAGCAGAAGAAGCAGCTTGGTGCGCGGGTCCAGTTGGATGCTTTTCTTGCTTGCTGTTACTGTGGGGTATGATGCGCTGCTCATTACGCAATGCCCGCCTTGGCAAAGTGCTTTTTCAAGAGAGCCTTGCCCAGCAGTCCACCGAAAATGGCGAACACAAAGATTCCTGCAATTACCAGGATTATACTCCACATCGGCATGACAGCCATTACCTGATCCGCATATTCCGCTCCGAAGCTGGCCGCAAAACTCGCCCAGGAGTCTTCCACCATAAAATACATGGGGATATAGGTACCCACCATCCAGAGGCTGAACACCGCATACCCCAGCAGGCTCTTCTTGGCGCTCTTATAGCCGCCGGATTTCAAAATCAAATCACCCAGCAGTCCAAAAACAGCCCCCAGGGGGACGCCCCAGAAGCCCATGCCGGTCAACCCCATCAGCAGGCCGCTCAAAATGCCCATAATGGTGACCATCCCGAACTTTTTCACCCTTGTCAGGAACAGCATGAATGGGATGCCGGTGATCAGCGCCCATAGCGCCCCCAGGACGGGAAGGAAAATTGGCACAAACCCGATGGGGATTGCGACACAGCAGCCGATGACAAAATACAGGACCGTAAACAGTCCAAGGCTGATCAAGTCTTTTGCCTGAAGTTTGTTACTCATAAGTACACCTCCGCACTTTTTGGTTAGCGTATTCTAACCTCGTTATAGAATACCACACCCAGATTGGTGTTTCTACAACCGAACAACTTTTTAGCTCCAATCAACATCGAGTTTTTAGGTTGACGAATGAGAAATTTCAAGCCTATAATGGATAAAAAGCATTCCGTTTCTTGAGTATCCAAGAGGAAAGTGTGTACCTATGAACATTGATGAAATCATCCGAAAATGCGTTGAAGTTCCCGGAATATCTATCGAACGGGGAGAATACAGCGCGGGACTTTTTCTAAATGGGAAGGATGGAAAAGGCTCTGTGACATTTTTCCCGCTTTTCTCGGGATTGACGCTGGCCTATATCTCAGTAAACGCTCCGCTCTGGACAGCACCGGATCTGTGCGGAGAGGGCTCCGAGGAAAAAGGGCCGCTGCTTCTGAACTACTGCGTTACTGGGCGCTGTGAGATCATTCTGAACAACGGAAATTTTGTGTATGTGACGGATGGGGATCTATCCCTGACAGAGCATTTTGCTCAAAGGCAGTATGTCTATCCACGCCGCATCTACGAGGGGCTGGAGTTCTTTATAGAGCTTGATACGCTTGCAGCGCAGAGCGCATGGCTTCTGGAGGAATTCGGACTTGACTTTCACTGCGTTGTGGAGCGGTACTGCCGGAATGGAAGCACCTACATCTCCAAGGCTGTCCCCGACGCGGAAGAATTGTTGAAAAAACTATGGTCACTGTATCATGAGCCTATGCCCTTTGCTGTAATGCAGATGAAGATCTATTCCCTGGCGCTGTTTTCGCTGTTGATGGCGCAGAAGGAAATCCCTCCGTCCCAAGTCTGCGCCTATTTTACAGAAACGCAGGTGAGCATTGCAAAACAGGTGGAACAGATCATCACAGCCGACCTGCGGCAGTATCATCCGGCATGGGAACTGGCCGCGAGGTTTTCTATCAGCGAAACCAGTATGAAGAATTATTTTCGCGGCGTCTTCGGGCAAAACATATCGGCGTATCTCCGGGAGGTCAGAATGAGAAAATCCGCGGAATTGTTGACGGGCAGCCGACTTTCGGTATCTGAGGTGGCGGAACGGGTCGGATACATCAACCAGAGCAAATTTGCATCCGTTTTCAAAAAGCAATTCGGCATGTCCCCGCTGGAGTACCGGCGCATGAAACATTTAGAGCGTCTCCGCCTTGATACGCCTTAGCCGCTGTTCAGAGTAACGGCATCTTGTGAATTTTGCGGTTACTGTGTATAATATTTTCAAAGCAGTAAACGGAGGTGTATGTCCGGGTGGCAGTTGACACAAAGGAACTGATTGCAGAGGCCGTGAAGCGGCTTCTGATGCAAAAGAAGGTCAAAAAACTGACGGTGAAAGACATCGTGGATGAATGCAGCATCACCCGGCAGACCTTTTACTATCATTTTGAAGATATTCCAGACCTGTTGAAATGGGTCCTGGAGCGCGGCACGGATAAGATGGTCGAGGAAACGCTTACCCAAGGGAACGCAGAAAAGGGGCTGCGCTGCCTGTTCCTGCTGGCACTGAACGCCCGCCCCTATGTGGAGCACGGCCTTCAAACCAACTACCGGGATGAGATTGAGCGGATGGTGGAGGAACAACTTTTCACATTTTTCCTGCGGGTGGTGGAAAAACGCGGCCTGTACGCTCAATGCAGCCATGCGGACTTGAAACTTGTGATGCGCTACCACAGTCAGGCGGTCCTCGGCCTCCTCAAAAACTGGACCGAGGCTGACAGCGGCGATTTAGACCACATCGTTCATATTGTCCATCAGCTTGTTGCGGGGGAGATCTCCCCCAGACAATAACCCTCTCTTTTTATAGAAATGCCGGAGTGTAAAAAAGTTTTACACTCCGGCATTTCTGTCAATACACACTTCATTTTCTGGCTATTGTTCCAGCCCCCCGCCCTGATTAAAATAAAAGCATGAAAAGGGAAAAGAGGTGCGGATCATGTCACATGAAATTCTGTCCGCGAAACTGTATGAACTGGACCGGGAGTTCGGGCTGCTCCACGGGAGCATCCAGCTCAGCGAAACGGCAAGCCGCGAACAACTCGGCCAGGAGTTGGCCCGCCTGCGGCAGAAAAATGAAGCGGACCGTCTGGCGTTCCAGACAAAGTTGAAGTTCAGCCGCTCTCCCATGGTCGGGAAACTGGCGTCCTCCTATGAGACGATAGAGGCGTTCGTCGACCGGGAGCGTGCGGAGCAGGACGGCCCGTTCTCCGAAGTCTGGCGCCGGGGGCTGTCCGCAGAGGAGGCCCTACTGCTGGCGGAATACTCACTGGATTTCGCGGCGCAGGCCGCCAATCACGCCCTGCTTCTCTCCCTGGAAGCAGTCAGCGCGCAGGATATACCGCGGGGAAAGGAAACGGAGGTTGAGCAAAATGAGGTGTCGCTCTAAATTTGGATGGATGGAACTGATGATCGGCATTCTGCTGATCGTGCTGGGCATCTTCACTTTTCTGAGGCCGGGCAGCGTGCTGACCGGCGCCGTGCTGGTCTACGGCGTGTTCGCCCTTATCACAGGGATTGCGGATATTGTGTTCTATGTGAAGATGGAGCGTCATACCGGCTTCGGGCCGGTAGTAGCTCTGGTCAGCGGCATTTTGAGCGTGATCGCGGGTTTGCTGGTGATGGTCTATCCCGGCGCCGCGGCCTGGGCGCTGACGATCTTCTTCCCCCTATGGTTCATCATGCACTGCATCTCCCGCCTGACCCACTTGGGGATCATCCGGTATGTGGCCGGCAGCGGGTACTACTATTTCAGCCTGATCCTGAACATCATCGGGCTGGTGCTCGGCTTCCTCATGCTGCTCCAGCCGGCCCTCGCGTTCCTGTCCATGGGCTTTGTCATCGGGGCCTATCTGATCCTGCTGGGGATCGACAGCCTTGTGCTGGCGTTCAGCGATGTGGGCTATAAATGGTAAAACGCCCTGACGGTAAAACAGGGCGGTCCATCAAGACTCAAAAATTGGAAGGTTTCTTTTATGTGTACTGCAATCAATTTCTTAAATCAGCAGCATGAAAATGTGTTTGGCCGGACAATGGATTTCCACTACATTCTGGACCCGCGCCTTGCGGTCTTTCCCGCCGGCTCCACCTGGGAAAACACGCTGGGCAGGCAGCTCACTGACCGGTACGCGGTCGCGGGGATCAGCCGCCACTTCAAAAATCTCTATGTCCTGTTTGATGGCGTCAATGAAAAGGGGCTTGCGGGCGGCGCGCTGTACTTTAAGGGATATGCCGACTTCCCGCCGTTCTCCCAACAGAGCGGCAAGGCGCAGGTCCCAGCCCTGGACTTTTTGCACTATGTCCTCGGCCTCTGCGCCTCTCTGGACGACCTCCGGGAGCTTCTGGCCGACATCACCCTGGTGGGGCTTCAGGACAAACTGACCGGGACCGTCGCGCCGCTGCACTGGATCTTCACCGACCTGTCCGGCAAAAGCCTCGTGGTGGAGCAGATCAAACAGGGGCTGAACGCCTATGAAAACCCGGTGGGCGTTCTGACCAACAGCCCGGATTTCCCCTGGCAGATGACGAATTTACGCAGCTACATTGGAGCCGCGCCGGAGCAGACGGAGCAGGCGGATTGGGGTGGTTTCCGGATGGAGCCTTTTGGGCAGGCCGCCGGAACGAGCGTCCTGCCCGGGGGCTACACACCACCCGCCCGTTTCGTCAGGACCGCGTTCCAGAAGCTCCATATGGTGCAGCCGGAGACCATGCAGGAAGCCGTTATTGCAGGCTTTCACATCCTGGAGGGCGTCACCCTGCCCAACGGCGTGGTAAAGACGGCCAACGGGACCTTTGACTACACCCAGTACACTTCCATGATCGACCTTCCGAACAAGGTCTACTATTTCAAGACCTATGAAAATCCCCAAATCATCCGGGTGGACCTGAAGCCGGTCTGGGCGTCCGGGGAACAGACGGTGCGGGATCTGGGCAGCATCCATGTGCCGATCCGCTACGGAACGATGGAGTGAATAAAAGCCCTCCGCTCTGTTAAAGCTGATTTCTCCACACACTTTATTTATGATAGCAAGGGAATGGCGATGGAATTACGGATACCTACATCGGAACAACTCAAGTCTGTTTATGAGGGGCAGCTGAAACAGGCGTTTCCCGCCTCAGAGCTGAAGCCCCTGCAATCCATAGAGGAACTGTGGCGGGATGGGCTCTACCGCCCCTGGTGCCTGTTTGACGGCGATGAGATTGTTGGTGCCTGTTTTCTGTGGCTGGGGCGGCCGGGCTGGGCCCTGCTGGATTACCTGTGCGTCTCCGCGGATCATCGAAACAGGGGGATCGGGGCGCTGCTCCTGTCCATGCTGCTGGAACAGGAGCCGGATCTGACTATTTTCGGGGAAAGCGAGCTTCCCTCCCACGCTCCCGATCCCGTAATGGCGGAGCATCGCCTGGGCTTCTATGCCCGTAATGGCGCAAAAACCGCCGGGTATGAGACCGCTTTATTCGGGGTGCCCTACAAGACGCTCTACTGGTCCAAAAAGCCGGTGGACGACAGCGTGCTGATGGAACAGCACCGGCACATTTATGAAAGCCGCTTCTCTCCGGAAAAGCTCGACCGCTTTATCCGAATTCCCTATGACCCAGCGGAGCCGTTAGTGGCAACACCCTGGGAGGAGTAAGGAACAGCCGTACTTTGTAGTGAATGCAGAGAAGGCTGGATTTATCTGGTGACTGCTATCACAAACTGATTTTCATCCGCTATGTGAGCAACAGAGTTTAACAACAAGAAGGGACTGCCACACAGATCATTTAGTGCGGCAGTCCCTTTCAAATTTTATAACTCCTCAAATTTTGATTTGCCATTCTGTACTTATCATTCTACCACAATTCCGAAAGTGTAGAAACAGGGAGTTTTCCAGGAGGATTTCCTGCCTTCCGGATATACCATAGAGAAACAGCAAGGGGAAATTGGTGATTTTCCCTTGCTGTTTCTTTACTCTTTTTCACTATCAAATCGGTACCCGATTCCGCGAACGGTCTGAATATAACTGCCTCTTGTTCTGGTCAGTTTCTTTCGCAGACTCTTGATTTGAAACCGTACTGCTTCATCTACGCCGAACTCTGTGTCAGCATTCCAGATATGGCTGTAGAGCTGCTCTCGTGAAAATACTTGTCCAGGACGGCTGGCCAGCAGGTACAGCAGATCAAACTCTCTCCGAGTAAGCTGTATCGCCCTTTCTTTCAAATGTACCTGACGATGCAAAGGGTTAATAACCAATTCTGTCCCAAAGGTCAAGGTATAATATTGCTTCTCTGTATGTTCCGACTCCATATAGAGGCGGATGAGTGCATGAGCCTGAGCAGTGCAGCGGCGCAGGTCAATCGGCTTTGAGTTACAGACTGTTGCTCCTAATGAAAGAAGTTCAATTTCATCTTCCAATGATAGTATACCGGTGAGCACCAGAATCGGGACCACCTTGGCCTGACGCATGGTCCGAAGCAGTTCCCGGCCATCCATATCTTCCAGCGCCGGGTCTATGATAACCAGACAATACCGGTGCCGCATAAAACTGTCCAGGGCCTCCGCTGTGTCAATGAAATACCGGACCTCTGTGGTATCGTCCTGCAGAGCCTCCCGGAGTTTCCGGCAAAGGGGCAGGTCATCATCAATCAGCAGGATCTGTTTTCGCATCAAACCGCCTCCCATTCTCGGTCGGCTCTGTACTTGGATGGCTTTTCTGGTACAACTCCGTCAGTTTCTGAAAACTGGCTGGGCTGATCACATGCTCCATGCGGCAGGCGTCTCGTTCAGCAGCCTTGGGCTCGACACCAGCCTCCACTAACAGGCGTGTGAAAAAGCAATGTTTTTCATAGGTCTGCTCGGCTACCTCCCTGCCCACATCGGTCAGGCGGAGGAAGAAGTCCCCGTCCATGGTGAGGAAGCCTCCTTCTTTTAGGGTAGCTACCGCGTGGCACACGCTGGGCTTGGAGACTCCCATGTGCCGGGCAACATCCACAGAGCGTACCATGCCCTTTTCCTTTTGGAGCACCAGCACGGCCTCCAGATAGTCTTCGCCGGAGGCATGAAGTGATGTGCCGTGTTGTCGTTTCACTCTTTTCTTCACGCCAATCTCCAGCCCTCGGCCTGTTCCCGAATCTCAATAAACCGCCGGTACAAGCCGCCCTGGGCCATCAGTTCCGCATGAGTACCCCGCTGGGCGATACGGCCATCCTCCACCACCAGGATCTGATCCGCGTGCTGGATGGTAGCCAGCCGGTGGGCGATGGTGAGGATGGTTTTCCCCTTTGTCAAAGCGGACAGAGCCTGTTGGATCAGGTGTTCATTCTCCGGGTCTACGCTGGCAGTTGCTTCATCAAGGATGACGATAGGAGCGTCCTTCAAAATGGCCCGGGCGATGGAGATGCGCTGCTTCTCTCCTCCAGAGAGGGTGGAGCCGCCCTCTCCAATCACGGTGTCATAGCCGTTCGGCAGGGCCGAGATGAAGTCATGGCAGCACGCAGCTTTGGCGGCAGCCACCACCTGCTCATGGGTGGCATCCGGGCAACCGAATTTGATATTGTTCTCCACACTGTCCTGGAAGAGATACACATTCTGAAAGACCATGGAGATATTTCGCAGCAGGCTTTCACAGGTGAATTCTTTCACATCGTGGCCGCCCACCGACACGGAGCCGCGGTCCGCGTCATAGAAGCGGGCCACCAGATTGCATATCGTGCTCTTGCCGGAGCCGGACGGCCCCACAATGGCGGTAGTGGTCCCCTGGGGCGCGGTAAAAGTCACATCGTGGAGCACCTCGCGGCTCCCATACCCGAAGGATACATGGGAGAGGGACACATCGAACTGCTCTGGGGTTATCTCCCTGCCGTCCTTGTCGATGAAGTCGGTGCGCTCCAGTTCCTCCAGCCGGTCCAGCACCGAATCTGTCACCGACAGGATGTGGGCCGCGTCATTGATGGCCTCCACACTGCCGAAAATGGTGAAGGAAAACAGGGCAATCATCAGGAAATACGGGAGCGGTAAAGTTCCCACCAAAGCCTGCTGGCCCGCGGTGAGCACCAGCCCCACGGATGCCGCCCGCAGAGCGAACAGATGCAGGCAGTTCCAGGGGACGAACCCAAACTCGTTTTTAATGCGGATGGCCTTATTATCCCGGCAGGCATCCCGGAATCGCTGAACAGAAACCCCGTCCTGCCCAAAGGACTTCACTACCGGCAGGCCGTGGATGTATTCGACGGCCGCGCCGGACAATGCCTCCTGAGCCCGGTGGCCCACAGGAGCGGTGCGGGCGCTCTGACGGCCAATGCCCCGCAGGGCAAAGGCGGACACCAGCACACCGATCAGCGCCACCAGCGCGGCAGGCGGGCAGAAAATCGCCACGCACAGCAGGATCACGGCTACCTGAATATAACCGTTTACCACCGCGTCCACCATCTTCATGCTCTGGAGTTCCAGCGTGCTCAGTTCCGTGGTGAGCGCCGCCAAAATGTCCCCCAGATTGTTTTTGGCAAAGTACCCAAGGGACACCCGTTTCAGCACATCTCCCAGTTCCATCCGCTGCTCTGCCGCCCGTTCCGTTCCGATGCTCTCCTGAAGCCGGTTTTTCCAATAGGTGAAGAAAAACCGCAGCAGGATGAGAACGACGATGCCAGATAAGCACAGCCATGGGAGAGAGCCGGAAAGCTCATTCTCCCCCCAGGCGTTCCCGATCATCCGCCCCAGGGCCCAGGCCGCCAGCATCACCGGCCCTGCGGTACACCATGTTGCGAAAAACGAGCACACAAAACCCAGAATCATTCGCTTTCGATAGTTCTTTGCCCATCCCATAATGCGTCCTACGCTGTGAAACATCTCAATTCCCCTCCTTTTTGCCGGATGTGACCGCCCAGTTTCGTGCCCCCACATGGGCCGCCCAAAGGGTCTGATACAGCGGGCAGCGGCCCAACAGTTCTTCCTGTGTGCCACAGTCTGCAACGCTCCCTTTCTCCAGCACCACGATCTGATCCGCGTTCTGGATGGTGGAGAGCCGGTGGGCGATAACCAGCAGCGTTTTCCCCCTGGAAAGCGCCATAATGGAGCGTTGGATCTTGTCCTCATTCTCGGGATCAGTGAAGGCGGTCGCCTCGTCCAAAATCACAATGGGGGCGTCCTTCAAAATGGCGCGGGCGATGGCGATGCGCTGACGCTCCCCGCCGGAGAGCTGCTTGCCCGCGTCTCCGGCCGTCGTATCCCAGCCATGCTCCAGCCGGCCGATGAATTCTTCGCACTGGGCCGCCTGAGCAGCCGCCAGCACTTCCTCGTCCGAGGCCCCCGGACGCCCCAGCCGGATGTTCTCTTTCAGGGGACAGTCAAAGAGGAAGTTGTCCTGCGTGACGAAACTGATGGACTGGGAGAGCTGCTTCAGCGGGAGCTTGCGGATGTCCTGTCCGCCCAGGGTGATGGAGCCTCCCGTCACATCCCAAAACCGGGCGGTCAGCCGGGCGATGGTAGACTTGCCGCCGCCTGATGGTCCCACCAGGGCGGTGAATTTTCCCTGTGGGATGGTCAAGTTCAGATGGCGAAGCACCTCCTTGCCCTCCGTCCCGCCATAGGAAAAAGATACATCCCGCATCTGGATGCTGCTGCCTTCCAGATGGACATTCTGCTCCGCTTGCGTGAGCTGGGGCAAATTCAGCAGTTCACGGGTGTCCTTCACTGCAAACTGCATACTTTTCATGGAGTTGATGAAGGCGGTGGCGCTCATCAGGGGGGACACAATTCCCAGGGCCAGCATCAGGCAGAGCGTCACCTGGGCCGGGTCCAGTATCCCCGCCTGATAGAGCGCGACGCCCGCCGGCAGGGTCCCCAGCAGGGTGGTCGGCAGAATGGACAGGCACAGATTCATGGAAGCCCAGGTGCAGCGGAACCATCCCATGGTGAAGTCCCGGAAGGAGGCCACCGCTTGGGCGAATTTCTGATAGGACCGCTCCCCCTGGCTGAACGCCTTCACCACCTGAATGCCCTCTACATATTCCACGATCACGCTGTTCACATGGGCGTTGGCCTCCATGTAGGCGGCGTAATTCTTGTTATAGGTCCGCATCCCGAAGGTCATGGGGATGAGCGCCACTGGGATGGTCACCAGCAGGGCAAGGCCCATCCGCCAGTCGATGGCGAACATGGCGATGACCACGACCAAAGGCAGCAGAAGATTGGAACTGAGTTCCGGGATCATGTGAGCCAGAGGCGGCTCCACATCTTCAATACGGTCCACGATGGTGCTTTTCATGGAGCCAATGGGCCGGCTTTCCACCTCGCCCAGCGGCGCCCCCATCAGCCGGTCCGCCACCTGAAGGCGCAGGCCCTCCAAAATTGTGTAGGCGGATACATGGGCCAGCATGGTGGACAGGGCATATCCCGCCACCTTGACGGCATAGCCGGCCAGACACACGCCGCACCAAAATACAATGCCCTCCCAGTCCGCCTGACGCTCCAGAAAGAGCCGGATGATCTGATAAACGCCGAGATACGGTACGAAGCCCCCGGCCACACTGAGAATAGCCAGTACCACAGACCCGGCCATCTTCCCCCGGCAGGGTGCGGCGAAGGAGAGCAGGATACCGAGCCAAGTTCGTTCCTTCATGTGCAATACTCCTCTCAAAGAAAAATCGTTGTAGTTTGCTTGCGCTAACTACAACGATTATAAGAAATTCTTCTTCCTCTGTCCGCTCCGTCCTGCCGGTCTGGTCCCGTTTGGACGGAAAAATTTATTGGCTTTCCCGCCGGTACTCCAGAGGCGTCTTGCCCTTGACTTCCTTGAATGCGGCGGCAAATTTGCTGGAGCTGTCATAACCTACCCGGCCGGCGATCTCTGCCACTCCCATTTGAGGCTCCTGCTGGAGCAGAAGCGCGGCCTGGTCCAGGCGGAAATTACGCATATAGGTGTTGATGGGCTGCCCATAAATCGACTTGAAGCACTCCTTCAGCGCCGTAGCCGGGACAGAAAACCGTTCGGACAATTCCGCAATCGTATAGTGGCGTTCCAGCTCCCCCGTCAATAACCGATGGATAGCCTTCACTTTTTCCACCTGGGATTTATAGAAGTAAGGCTTTTCCGCATCCTTTGGCAGCTCCAGCGCGTCCAGATACAGGAGCAATTCCAGCACCTTGATGCGGAAATAAGGGAGCTTGATCTGCTCTGGCACCGCGTAGAGCTCCTGAAAAATGTGATCAATAGAGGGCGCCCCATGGAGCACCTTGGGATGGCGGCTGGAGCAGAATTTATTCTGGAGCCGGGCCAGATCCACCGGAAATTCCCGTATCCACTCCTTCAGCGATTGGGCGGCCTGGGGGAGCGCAAAGCCAACGGTGATCCCGTGATAGTGGGCAAGAGGGAAGGTAAAATGGCCCTGGTGCTCCAGCCGCCGGTCCAGCTTCAGGTCGCCCGCCTCCACATAGGAGTACGCATCCGGGCCGGCAGGGTACTCCATGCGCCCCTGGCGGCAGTAATCAATGCACAGCAGATCCTCCGTTGTACGGAACGCGGAATCATAGCTCTCCATATGGAAATCGTTGTACATCAGGGATACGCCGGGGAACAGGTCGCATTGTGTCATGATCCCCTCTCCGGTACCACTGTGAAACTGAAAGACCCGGCAGTCTCCGCCCTCCACCAGTGGGACAGGGAATCCGTTGTCTGCCATTACTTGCTCCAGCATGAAATTTCTCCTTTTACAATCGCAGCACCCGGTCACAGGCTCTCTGCATGAATTCCTGGTCATGGGTGACCACCAGAACGATCCGCTCATGCCTTGCCAGACTGCGGATCACCCCGGACACCTCCACCATGCGGGCATAGTCCAAACCGCTGGTGGGCTCGTCAAAAATCAGCACCGGTTTCTCCGACAGCAGCGCCGTGGCCACTGCCAGCCTCTGCTTCTGCCCCCCGGAGAGAGACATCGGATGCCGCTCCCGAAAGGACAGCAGGTGGAGGCTGTCCAGCACCTCCGAAATCTGATCGTCAGATGCCTCCGGCGCGGACATCTGGCACTCTCCCCACACGCTGTCGGAGAACAGTTGATGGTTTACATCCTGCATGACACAGAAAGCCGACCGCTGGCGGCCTTTTCGATCCAGAGGCTTTCCATTCAGCAGAATTTGTCCCGCTTGTTCTTTCAACAGCCCGCAAAGGCAGCGGGAAAGGGTGGTCTTGCCCACGCCGTTGGGTCCGGTGATCGCCACCACCTCGCCGGGGCGGGCGGAAAAGGACAGGTCTCGGAATACAGGTGCTTCCTTGCGGAAAGCACAGGCCAGCCCCTCAATAGATAAACCTTCTTTGGTGCCAGCCGGTTCCACAGAGGGGAGCGTGCATACCGCCGGGGTCAGAGTACGCAGCCCCAGGGCCTCCCGCTCCGGGTCTGGCAGGCTGCGAAACTGCTCCCCGGTGAAGGTGCGCTCCAGCACCCCGCTCCGAAGATAAAACGCCCGGTCGATGAGATCGGTGAGAAAGTACAGGCGATGCTCCGCCACCACGATTGTGCAGCCCTGCCGCTTCAAAGCGGAGATCTGGTCGTGAAGGCGGGCAATGGCCTCCTGATCCAGATTGGCCGTCGGCTCGTCCAGCACATAGAGTTCGGGGCCCATGGCATAGACGGAGCCAAAGGCAAGAAGCTGCTTTTGCCCACCGGACAGAGAAAAGATGTTTTTTCCCCGCAGGTCCTGGAGATGCAGCGTTTCCGCGACCTGCTCCACACGGCGGCGGATCTCTTCCGGCGGACGGCCCTCATTTTCCAACCCAAAGGCCAGTTCGCTGTCGGTGTCCAGATTAAAAAACTGGGACTTTGGATTTTGAAACACAGAGCCTACCCGCCGGGCCAGTTCATGCATGGGTGTTTCCCGCGGCGCAAGCCCGTTTACCATCACCCGTCCCTCCAGACGGCATCCGGGAGTAAAAGCCGGGATCAGGCCGTTGATCAGCTTCGTCACTGTGGTCTTTCCGCAGCCGGAGGCCCCGCACAGCAGGACGCACTCTCCGCGGGCAACAGTGGCGCTGACCTGGGAAAGCGTTTCCTGTTTTTCTCCATAGCCAAAGGAAACCTGTTCCAAACCTATCATCGTCACTCCCCCTTATTGTACCACAAATGAGCCTATCAGCAAGGCCAGGACCAACAGCATCCCCGTCAGGTCTGCTGGCATTAGACGCAGGGACACGGCGCTGGTCTTCCGGGCTGGATTTTCGATTCCTCGGGTCACGGCCGCCGCGGAGAGCTCCTCTGCCGTCTCCGTAGCGGACACCATGAGGGGCATCACCGTACACTCCAAGCGGCTGAGCCCCCGGATATTCCGCAGCTTCATCGCGTCCCGGATGTGGCCGATCTCCTCCCGGATAGCGGGGAAGTACCGCAGTGTCACGGAAATAGCCACGATCAGCTTCTGGGGAATATGTAACTGCCGCAGCCCTACGATCAGGTAGCGCAGAGGGGTGCATTTCAACATCAGCGATCCGGTCATCAGGCAGGGGAACATCCGGCGGGTATAGGTGGCAAAGATAGTGAAGCTGGTGGCGATGATCATAGGCGACGCCGGCAGGATCACCTGTTGAAAGACCAGCAGGGCACAATACCCAACAGCCCATTTGACTGCCATTGTAAATCTTCTGTGGACGATCATCAACGCCAGCAGCAGAGCGATCAGTGCCAGTTCCACCCACAGAGTATGGTCGCTGAACGCGATGATATTGGCGGCGATCAGTATCCACAGTCCGGCTCTCGGGTCAAAGATCGATTTCTTTCCGTTCCCCATCTTACACCAGGCCAGCCTTTTCAAAGTGCTTGCGGAACATGGCGCGGGCAAGGATGCCGCCAATGATTGCGCCCACAACAGGGGCCAGGAACAGAACAATCAGCATCCCATTGGAGGAAAGGGCCGCCAGAGTATTCACATAGTCCGCCGGCATCCCCTGTTCTGTGATCTGCCGCAGGAAGTCTTCCCGCATCAGCCAGATCGGGAGCGGAGAGCCCACCATGCCCACAGAGAACAGCACAAAGGATACCAGGTTGCCGGCCATGCTCCGGTAGTGGGTGATGACACGGGTAATTTCAGCCAAGCCGCAGGCCAGAACGAAGGATACCAGGATCACGACGGTGAATTGCCCGGTGACATAGTAAATGAGGCCCGTGATGAGCCCCATCAACAGGACGGAGCCCACCTTCTGCACCTTGGCGCACATCATGAGATATGGAATGCCGGTAAACAGAGCGATAAAGCCCGGCATCAAGATCCAAAGCAGCGGGTGCAGCCCGCCCAGAAGCATAAAGGCAAAGTTGATGACAAAGTAAATGGCGGAGAAAATCCCCACGGTAATGACATCTTTGCCGCTCATCCCGCGGCTCTTGACTGGTTCAGACATAATGTTCTCTCCTTTTTGGTTAGATTATGCTAACTTCGTTCGTGAAAAATAGGACGCCGGGCGTCCATCTCACATGATGTATTTTACCGAGGACTTCCCTGCCTGTCTATTCCGTTTAGACGACTTTATTCCGTTTGGTTGGAGTTATTGATGTTTTCCTATCCGCACAAATCGAAAACGGCCCTTGCTATAAACAAAGGCCGTTTTCTTGTTCCCTTACTTTTCAAAGCGATAACCATATCCGTGTACAGTTTGAATCACATTGATATTTAGTTTTTCCGTATCTTGTAGATCCTGTTGGTAACACTTTCAAGGCCGGAAGCAAAATCATCGGACATTGCATACTGGTAAAGCTGCTCCCGGGTAAAAGTCCAGCCGGGGGTGCAAAGCCAGATAATATAGAATATTGAACTCCATCGTGGTCAACTTCACAGCTCGCCCGCTCACAAAGACCCTACGCTGGTTTGGGTCAATACACAGATTATCATATTGTAGAACAGCCTGCCCAGTCAATGCTTCTCCCCCAAAGTTATACTGTCCAGCCAAGGCTTTCCTGCTGAATATGGAACAGCTTGTGGTACAATCCGTTCTTTTTCATCAGCGCATCGTGTGTCCCATGTTCTACCAGTCGGCCATTGTCAAGAACGAGGATCTGATCCGAGTCTACAACTGTACGGAGGCGGTGGGCGATCATAATAACCGTCTTGCCTTCCACCAGTTTGGCAATCGCCTTTTGAACCAGAATTTCATTCTCCGGGTCAAGGGATGCTGTTGCTTCGTCAAGCAGAATAATGGGCGCATTTTTCAGCAAGGCGCGGGCGATGGAAATACGCTGGCGCTCACCACCGGAAAGCGTACTGCCATTTTCACCGAGGACCGTCTGATACCCGTCCGGCATCTCCCGGACAAATTCATCACAATAGGCGGCTTTGGCAGCAGCAATTACCTGATCGTCTGTTGCGTTTGGATTGCCAAGACGGATATTATTCATAACCGTATCATTGAACAGGGTCACATCCTGGAACACGAATGACATATAAGACATGAGGCTTTCCGGCTCCATACTCTTGATGTCTTTTCCTCCCACGGTGATCTTGCCCTGCTGGACATCCCAAAACCGGGCAATCAGTTTGGAAATCGTGCTTTTACCGGAACCGGACGGGCCAACGAGGGCAGTCACGCTCCCCTGGGGGATTTTGCAGGAAACATCTTTAATGACATCTTCCCGATTGTAGGCAAAGGTCACATGGGATAGCTCAATGTCGCAGTTCGGGACCGTTTTCTCGTTGCCGTTCATTGCGGGAGTAGTGAACAGGGTACGCATACGGCTTGTGACCACATTCAAATTCAGTAATGAGGAAAGATTTGCCAAGATTGACAAGATTGGGCCGTAAATCCGTGTTACCATCAGAAGGAACATAAGCAGCGGAAGAAGCTCAATCTGCCCATTCGTCAAAAGGATAGCGCCGACAAAGATTGTGATACCAATGCCTGCCTGCAAAATCATACTGGCACTGGACATGAACACGCCGACAGCCATTTCTACCTTGATGGCGATTTTTTTCATCGCCACTAGAGCTTTATCCAACGCGCTGAAATGAGAGCCGGACAGCCCGCAGGACTTGATGATCTTCATGCCTTCCAGGTATTCCTGTACCTGGTCAGAAGCAGCCAGCTTTGCGTCAACCTGCTTTTCAAACAGTTTCTTTTGCTGGTTCCGGCTGAGCCAGATAATGAGGAAGGCAATCGGAACCGTGATGAATACGCACAGAGCAAGCCGCCAATCAAAGAAGGCCAGCAGGATGCAGGTTAGGGTCACCGTAATACCGTTTGCAATCAGCGGAGGAATCGTGCTACTGAGCAGGGACTCCATGCTGCTGCAATCTGCCATCATATTCGTGGTCAGTTCGGAAAGGTCCTTGGTGTTAAAGAAATTCATAGGGAGTTTCCGAAGATGCTCCGCAATCCGCAGCCGTGTCGTGTTTGACTCCTTATACGAGGCAATATAGGTTTTGCGGTAATCGTTTTTGGCGGCCAGAAATACCAGGATGGCCGAAATAATACCCGCGCCCCACAGCATCCAGATATGGTTCCACTGGATGGAGCCACCACTGACAAAGGGCGTCAGGATTTCACTGAAGATCATAACAGTTACACAGAACGGCAGAAGCATAGCGAGGTTCGTCAATGTGCAGGCGAAGATTGCTTTTTTCAGATCTGTGTAACCCTTGTCTGACAAAAAGAGAGCTTTTTGTAATCTGCTCATAGTTACACCACCTTTCCGCTGATTTTCCAGCCAATCGCTTCTGTATAGTGGTTCCACATCTGTGCATAGCGCCCGCCTGTAGCCACCAGCTCGTCATGATTTCCTTCTTCAATGAGATGGCCTTTTTCCACGACGATAATCTTATCCGCATTGCGGATCGTGGAGAGGCGGTGTGCGATGATAATAACTGTCTTATCCTGCATCAGCTTTTCAAATGCTTTCTGGATTAGGTATTCATTCTCCGGGTCGCTGAAGGCCGTTGCCTCATCCAACACGATAATGGGAGCATCTTTGATGATAGCCCGCGCAATCGCAATCCGCTGACGCTCACCGCCAGAGAGATGGATACCTTTGGAGCCAACCACTGTATGATACCCATCCGGCAGTTTGGAGATAAACTCGTGGCATTGCGCCGCTTTCGCCGCTGCGATTACTTGTTCCTCACTGGCCGAAGGGTTGCCCATACGGATATTATCCAAGACGCTCTGCTTGAACAGGAAAATATCCTGAAACACAAAGCTGACTTGGCGCATCAGATCGTCTTCTGCCACATCACGCACATCTACACCGCCAATGGTAATGCTGCCAGAGGACACATCCCAAAAGCGGGAAATCAGATTGGCAATCGTACTCTTGCCGCCGCCGGACGGGCCGACAATGGCTGTGATCTGTCCCTGCTTTGCTGAAAAAGATACATTTTCCAGTGCTTTCTCGGAATTATCCCCAGTGTAGGAAAAGCTGACATCATGGAAAACAACATCGTCTCCGACAGGTTTCTTAGGATGAGCCGTTTCCGGCATTTCTGGAATGTTCAATATCTCGTCCATCCTGGCCACATTCCCGTTGATCTGCATGAACGACTCTGAAATATACATGATTTTGTTCAGCACACCGGAAATTGCTGGTATAAAAAGCAGATAAAAGATAAAGGTCATCGCAAATCCGGCAAAATCATCTGTTCTGGTGCCAATCAGGATGCCCACAGGGACAAGGATCAGGTAAACATTATTGATGATTGTGGTAAAGGCAGGCATACAATTCTGCCAGCCCAGGGAAAACTTGAGAACCCATTCCGTATAGCCGGTGATTGCCTCTTTGAGTTTTTTGAACGAAGATGCCGTCTGGTTGAACGCCTTTACAACCGACATTCCCCGGACATACTCCACAGAAGCGTTGTTCATTTCCTCCAGGGCTTTTTGATACTTGCCCATGTTCTCTTTCATCTCGCGGCTACCAAAGCCAATGAACTCCGCAATAAACGCCAGAATGATACCGACCAGAGATGCAAGACCGAACCGCCAGTCAACAGCCAGCAGGATGATAACCATGACAATAGGGGCGGTAATAGAAGCAACAAAGTCAGGAAACTGGTGAGCAATAAAACCCTCCACGCTTTCAATATTTTCATCCATGATCTTGCGTAGGCGGCCGCTACCAATTGTCAAGTGATACCCAAGTGGGATTTTGGTAATATGGTCTGCAAAGAGAACTTTCAGCTCGTACAGTGTTCCAAATGCCGCCATGTGAGAGCTGAAAATAGCCAGAAAATACAACAGGATATTCGCCACGATTCCGGTAAGCGCCAACCAGCCATAATTCATGACCATTCCCATATCCAACTGGTCAAGATTCGGGAAAACACCGATAATTGAGCGGATCATGAAATAAATCGCTATGTACGGGATGAACGAAGCAATGGCCGCCAGTGACGAAAGAACCGCAGCTAAAAATACAAGGCTCTTTCTGTCAGAAGCCAATTCCATACATCGTGCCAAACCCGTCTTTGGCTTTGCCTGTTTCGACTTTGCATTTGACATAGCATGAACCCTCCTTAAATTGAAAAACGGCGAGGTTAGTAAATGCTAACCTCGCCGTTCATTCTACCAATCCTTGAAAGTATCTGCTACTCCATATCTCCGCGTTTAGACTTAAAATAGCCCAAAGATACCTACAAGTTCATGGATGCTACTTTGTCTTAAACAATGTCTGCCTTTGACTAGCTGTTTTTTCGATAGTCCTTTGGCAATATTCCATATACTGATTGGAACGCTTTCGCAAATTTACTTGCATTGCTATATCCCAGTTCCAAAGCAATATCACCGATTTTCATCTTATTTTCCGAAAGCCACTGGGCCGCTAAATTCATTTTATATTTTTTGAGGTATGCGTATGGAGTGTCCCCATATATATGGGAAAATATCAAGTGGAAAACCGATAGGTTCAAGTGTACCTCTTTCGCCAACTGCTCCAGAGAAACTTTTTCATCCAGATGGGAAATGAGATATTCCCGGATCACTTTTGTCGCTTGTATCTGCTTCTTATCAAAATACTTTGAGTCGCACCCGTTAACCCGGGTAAGCTGTTCCATGTGGTACAGCAGTTCCAGGGCCTTAATTTTAAAATAGCCGGTTGTCTCCGCTTCGACGGCTGTATATAATTCTAAAAACAAGTGTTGCAATTGTGGTGGAGTATCGCTGACATACCATCGTGTTTCAAGTCCAAGTGTTGCGCCTATTTTATCAAGGTTGATGGGAATTGTCTGCATGATCCGGCGTGTTTCCTCCGAAAGCGCCTGACGGTCTATGACAAGACTGACGCCATAATACTTCCCCAAGGGAAAAGAAAATGAAGCCGGTAAATACGCTGTTGCTGCAATGCTAAAATAGCCCTTCGGTAAATATGCCACAGTATGATTGGTAAATTCACATTCGTACCGTCCGGTCTGGCAGTGAGTAACCTGGATAATATCTGGGTTGAACTTCTGGGCTTTCATAGATTCATCTGTTTCAAAATCGAGAAAGCAAAGTTGTATGCCATCAAACAATTTATAACTTTTAACGATACCACGACCATTACAGCCATAATCTACAACCATCTGATCTTCATTGCTCGTCAGCACTTTCGCCTGTGCGCCGTACCATTCTGGATTAAAATCGGTCCTCCCCATTATCATCACTCCGCAAAGTTAGTTTTGTCTTGCCCCGTATTATGGTAACATAAACTACCATATTCTTCAATAAAACCATCTCTTTTCTATTTATGATACAGCAAAATCTGCGGTATGTCCCCTTATTAGGAATATACCACAGATTTCTATTAGCGACAATTTCTTCGACCGATAATATGAACAATTTCCCTATTATATCACCCTCAATGGTCTCGAAGGATAGGCCGCCTTTTACTTGTTCTGTAACCCCGCCTTCATTTTCTGAAAACTGTTGTCGCTGATAGCGTGCTCCATGCGGCAAGCGTCCTGCTCGGCGGTCTTGGGCTCTACGCCTGCGTCTATCAGCAGGTGGGTGAAAAAGCAGTGCTTCTCATAGGTCTTTTCAGCAACATCTCGCCCCACATCTGTCAAGTGGAGAAAGCGATCCTCGTCCATCACGAGGAAGCCTCCATCTTTCAGGCTATTGACTGCATGGCACACGCTTGGTTTAGATACCCCCATGTGCCGGGCCACATCCACGGAGCGCACCATTTCTTTTTCCTTTTGAAGCAGTAATATGGCCTCCAGGTAGTCCTCGCCGGACTGGTGCAACGCCAAACAAATCCGCCCCTTTCCTTTGGAAACATTTCCTTTGACAAGGAGCCGGTCTTAGCAGGCCGGCTCCTTGTTGTATATTCTGTTGCCTTATAATAGATGCTGTGATTCGTTACTCCGCAGGTTGAATCAGCCGCACATCAAAGAACATGGGCGTGCTGGAAAAATCATAGCCTGCGATTTTGTCCGTATTGTAAACAATCATATCCTTGACGAACAGCAGGGGCAGATCCAGCACATTGTCGTTGTCGAAGTTTAGCAGTTCATCGAAAATCTCCTGGACCCTGGCGCTGTCATCCGTAGTCTGGAACTCCTCAATCAGAGCCAGGAACTCGTCGCTGCCTTCCACAGCGGGGAGGCTGGGCACATGGGGAGAACGGGACAGCATGGGAATGAAGTAGTTGTGGGGGCTGGTATAGGGCTGCTCGGTGTTCCACATGATGAGGTCGTAGTTGCCGGCAACACCCTCCTGCCACCAAGTCATCATCTCCTGGCCTTCCGTCTCCACATTGATACCTACCGCCGCCAGTTGGCTCTTGACTGCTGTGGCCAGAGACTTGTTCAGAGCGTCCCCGGAGTCATAGGTGTATTTCAGGGACAGCGCCTGCCCATCCTTTTCCCGGATGCCGGTGGACTCATTCAGTACCCACCCGGCTTCATCCAGAAGCGCGTTGGCTTTTTCAGGGTCATAGGTACGGACCACATTCAGCTCCACATCCGTATAGGGGATGCCGTCGGGGAACAAGTGGTCGGCGGGAGTTTCCTCGCCGTAGGTCAGCCCTTCGGAGAGGGTCTCCTTGTCGATGGCGTAGGCCACGGCCTCGCGCACCTTCAAGTCGGACAGAACACCAGAGGCATTGAGTACCAGATTGCGGGTCTTTGAGTCGCTCTCCGCCACCGCGCCAGCGATATTGGGGAGGGAGGTAGCCTGCTGGTAGTCGTCCCAGGTCAGAAGCGCGCTGCCGTAGATCAGGTCGATCTCACCGCTCTGGAGCGCCTGAAGCCGTGCGGAGGCGTCGGGAATGTACTTGACAATGACCTCATCATAGTAGGGCTGTTCTCCCCAGTAGTTCTCGTTGCGGACAAAGCGGACATAGTCGCCGTCCACGATTTCTTCATACACATAGGGGCCGGTGCCTACCACGCCATTCATGGACTGGTAGTTCCCCTCCTCCAGCACGGCGGGAGATACCAGAACCATGGTTTCCGGATAGCAGAAGTCCATCAGGTAGGCGAAGTAGGCATTGGGATAACGGAATGTCACCGTGTACTCGTCCACGACCTCAATGCTCTCCAACTTGGCCGCGGCGGAGATATTGCTGAAATTGGGATTGGGATGTGCAAACTCAAAGTCTGTCTTGACCGCCTCCGCATTGAACGGCGTTCCATCGTGGAAGGTGACCCCTTCCTTCAGATGAAAAGTCAAAGCCTTTCCGTCATCGGAAAACTCCCAGCTTTCCGCCAGGCAGGGGACGATCTCCCCATTCTCATAGTTAACAAGGCCTTCATAGCAGAGTTTTGTGCCGATGTTGTTCTGCACATCCATGTTGAGGGGGTAGAGGGTGTTCAGCTCCGCGCTGACCGCAGTGGTCAGGATCTTGGGCTCCTCCGCCGTCTGGCTGGGGGATGATTCCTGCGAGGTGGAGGGCGTCTCATTTCCACCGCAGCCTGCCAGTGCGCCGCAGAGCAGTGCGCCACAAAGGGCAAGAGATAGAAGTCTCTTTTTCATGGGTTTCTTCCTTTCGTTACTGTTTTATGCCAACACGGACAATCTGCCCGGCTTGCATCGTGAGAATGGTGTCGGACAGGCGGTAGGCGCTGTCCATATCGTGAGTGATAAGCAGAAAAGCACAGTCAAACTCCCGGTGATATTGTTCCAGAACACGCATGACGGCATCGGCGGAAATCAGATCCAAGCCACTGAGCACTTCATCCAGAACGAGGTACTTGGGGCGGATGGACATGGCCCGCACCAGGGAGAGCCGCCGCTGTTCCCCTCCGGATAGCTGCCGGGCGGGAACTTCCAAAAGCCGTTCCTCCATGTGGGTCAGCTCCATGAGCTTACCAATGCGCTCCCGGCGCTGCCGCTTTGAGAGGGAGGTAAGGTTGACCATCGCCTCCTCCACATTGCTGCGGACGGAACGCATGGGATTCAGCGTCCCACTGGCATCCTGAAAGACCGCCTGGAGTTTTGTACGCCGTTTTCGCCAGTCCTCAGTGCTCCAGCCGGAGGTATCCTCTCCATCCAGAGAGATCGTCCCCTGATCTGGGGGCTCCAGGCCGACCAACAGGCGGGCCAGGGTGCTTTTCCCGGAGCCGGACTCCCCCACCAGGGAGGTAAAGGAGCCGGGCTCCAGATGAATGGACACATCCCGGAGCGCGGCAAAAGAGAGCCCATGTGCGCCAGCGTAAGTTTTGCTAATATGTTCGGCAATCAGTCCGTCCATGTCCATCCCTCCCTGCTCGCCGGGCGGTTTGCTTCGGCATATTCCTTGGTCCACGCCTGTTTTGGGTGTTCCAGAAGCTCCTGCATTGTTCCCTGTTCGGTCAGCATTCCATGCTCCATCACATAGACCGTCCCGCAGAGGGCGCGGAGTGCGGCAACATCGTGGGAGATAAACAGGATGCCGGCGGTTTCCCGCTGCTTCTCCAGAAGCTCCAGCAAAAGCGTTCGATTTTCCGCGTCCAGCGCAGAGGTGGGCTCATCGGCTAAAATGTACTTGGGATGCAGGGCCATCAGCAAAGCGGCCGCAGCCCGCTGGAGCATCCCGCCGGAGAGCTGGGCGGGATAACTGTCCAGCACCCGCCGGGGCTGGGACAGGCCCAGTTCCGCCAGAAGCGCCTCCGCCTGCTCCACCGCCTCTTTTCCGGAAACGCCTGTTCTCAGCCGCAGGGTTTCCTCCATTTGCCGCCCCAGTTTGAGTCTGGGGTCAAAGGCAGTCATTGGATTTTGCGGGATAAAGCCCAGGGTCGTTCCGCACAGTTCCCGGCGCTTCCGAGGGGACAAGGCCCACAGAGATTGTCCATCCACCTGGATCGTGCCGCCGCTGACCTGACAGCCGCCGCTTAAAATGCCAAGCAGGGCTTTGAGCAGCGTGGTCTTGCCCGCTCCGCTCTGCCCGGTCAGGCCCACAGCCTCTCCGATCTCGATTTGAAAAGAGATCTGCTTCAAAAGCTGGGTGCCGTTCCGGGCTGTCACAGATAAGTTTTGTACCTCAAGCATGAGCGGACACCCTCCTTTCAATCCAGCGTCCCAGCGTATGGAATGCCATGGTACACACCACAATCATCAAAACCGGGTACAGCGTAAGGCCGGGATAAGAGAGCAGATAGTGGTGCGTCTCCGATACCATGCTGCCCCAGTCTACTACATTGTCGCCCATGCCCAGGCCGATGAAGGAAAAGCTGACGATGGACAGCGTCATATCCGCGCAGGAAAGGCAGATAAAGTGGAGGACATCCCAGACCAGATTGGGGAGGATATGGACAAACAGGATGCGGCGCGGCCTCGCACCGGAGGCCACCGCGCACATCACATAGGCTTTCCCTTGTTCGATCTCAGTCCGTGTCTGAACCAGCTTGATGACCCGCAGAAGCAGGGAGGCCGACACCGCCACTACCATAGTGAACACGCTGTTGCCCCAGGCAGCAATGAAGATAATCAGGTAGGCGATAGGCGGAATTGCGGTGACCGCATTCAGCACTCCCTCCAAAATCAGATTTTTGCCGTTCTTTCCGCCGCCCATGAGCAGGCCGATCAGCGTTCCCAGCACGGAGACTGTGACAGAGCCCACCAGGACGATCCCCAGTGTGGTCCGTCCGCCATAGAGCAGGCGGGACAGCACACAGCGCCCCAGGTTGTCCGTGCCAAGAGGGAACTGCGAACAAGGGGATAGAAATTTCTTGGTCAAATCCACCAGATCGGGATCATTGGGGGCGAGCAGGAATCCAAAAGCACAAACGCAGAGCACCAGAAGCGGCAGAATCAGCCCAGCCTTTGCTACAAAAGAATGTTTTCTCATGCCCGGCCTCCCACGGCCCGCATATCGCTTCTCAGGCCATATTGTAAAAGCTCCGCCGCTGTGTCCAAAAGTACCAGTGTCAGCGCCAACACCAGAACTGCGGCGTGGATCACCGGCGAGTCCCGCTTCACCACCGCGTCAATAATCAGGTAGCCCAGCCCAGACAGGGAGAACACCCGCTCCACAATGGCCGCATTGGCAAGGCACAGCCCCAGCATCTGGGCGAAGCTGGGTAAGAGGTCCACCACGGCGTGGGGAAAGGCATGGAACAGAAGGATGCGACCCTCCCGCAACCCGCGGCACCGCAAGTACATGGCATAGTCCTGCTCCATTTCTCGTTCCAAAGAGGCCGCCAGCATCTGCCCATAGAAGCAGATCCCCAGGACCGACAGGCAGAGCGCCACCGGAAAGTAGCGGGTAAAGCCGCTGTTCCCCGAGACACTGATCCAGCCCAGCCGCACCGCAAACAGGTCAATAAAGGCGGTGCCCAGGTAGAAACCGGGCACGGAAATGCCGATCATGGTCAGGAATGAGAGAATCATGCCTCCGGCCTTCTGCCGCCAGAGATACCCCAGCATCCCCACCCCCAGGACCCCAAGGGACATGATTACGGCGGAATACGCCACCACCGTTAGGGTAACCGGCACCGTTTTCGCCAATTCCTCTGTCACCGGGTTTCCCGTCCCCAGAGAAATCCCGAAGTCCATGTGGAGCGCGTCCACCACCCAATCGAAATACTGCACCGGCAGCGGCTTGTCCAGGCCCAGCATGACGCGGGCCTCGTCGATCTGCTCCTGGGTCACAATGGCGGAGTTGCGCTTCACATACGCTGTGGCCGGATCAATGGGAGAGAGGCGCATCAGCAGGAAAGAAAGAAGCGTGACCACAAACAAAGTCAGCAGGACAACAACAACCCTCCGAATGAGATAGCGCCTGGTCCGTTGTACCATAGTATCACCTCCGAAAAGTTAGTTATTGCTAATCATCCGTCAAGGAAAAAGCGCACCGAACTCGATGCGCTTTCTGGCAGATGCCCCCGCGTACAAGGATATCATAGCCGATTTTCAGTTGTTTCACCACTCCCGCAGGACGCTGTCTGCTCCTATAAGACAAAAAGTTTTTCGGTATTCCGTTGGGGTGTGTCCTGTGTGCTGTCGGAACACCTCGGAAAACTTGCTGGCGTTCTGGTATCCCACCCGGCCGGCAATCTCCGTCACATCCAGTTTCGTCTCCCGCAGAAGCCCCGCGGCTGTGTGCATACGGTAGGCTTGCAGATAAGCATTGATGGTGGTTCCGTACACCTCCTTGAAGCACTTTTTCATAGAGGTCAATGGAAAGGAAAAGGTCTGGGAGAGCATCTGCAGGGTAATGCGGCGATCCAGGTGCTCTACCAGATACTGCCGGACTGATTTGATTTGTTCTACCTGGGCCCGGTCTACATACGGGCGTTCTTCTCCGTGTGCCGTGATCTCCGGGGAGCCGAGGAAGAGGAATAACTCCATCACCTTGAGTTTGAAATAACCTGCCCGCAGATCCTCCGGCGCGTGGTAAAGCTCGGAGAAGATGTGCTGGATGGACTCAGTGGCCCGCATGATGAAGCAGGAGTCACAGGCACACAGACGGTCCCGCATAGCAAAGAGGTCACAGTACAGCCCTTCTCCCAGCGCCTCCGATACCTGACGCAGCACCCTGTCCGCCACCGGAATATCCACCGCGATGGTGATGCCGTGGTAGTGGGACAGGGGAAACCAGGTCTCACGGGTCCGGTTGGTCATGACATTGACGGCCAGATCACCCTCTCCCAGATAGACCGCGCTCCCGTCTGAAAATTCGCACTCAAACCGACCAAGCCGGCAGTGATTGATCTCCAGCAGGTCGGCCCGGGGGTCCTCCCGGTGCGCCACCCCGCAGGACATATGAATATCGTCATAGAGCAGTTCAATCCCAGGGAACACCGGGTATCGGGTGATGACGCCCTCTCCGGTCTCGTTTTCCATCTTGTAGACAGAACAATTCTTCCCCTGAATGATAGTCTGAGCCGCCTCCCCCTGCAGGACCTGGGTTTTAATCAGCTCCTCGTCCGCAAAGCGGACATGACTCAAGCTGTCTTGTTTCTCTTGGCTGTTGTACTCAATCAACCACACCACCTCCTCTAACGCGCTGCGAAAATATGCCTCGGTGCTCCTGGGTTAAGTTCGCTTGGGGTTTTGGGGAAACCATCCCCGCTCTACCCGCCGCGCCTGTTCTTTCAGCTCCCGGATGCTCCAGAGAAAGGCCACGCCCACAAGTCCCAAAAGGATAGAGAGCAGTCCCTGCACAAACAGCGCCAAGCCCAGGCAGATCAGCCCGCACAGGAGAAACAGCGGCCAAATCTTTTGAGAAAAGTGGTATTCACACCAGATTACCAGCGGATGAAAGGCCCCAATCACCAGCAGAGAGGCCCCTCCAACTGCAATCCCTTCCAAATTCAATTCCATAGAAGTCCCTCCCCAGCCCATGATACAACGGAGTCCGGCAGGCGGACAAGCCGCTGTATCAAGCCTCCAGCTTCCAGCTGTTGGCCTGGGCCCGGACATGAACGAAGTCAGCATACAGGCCCGGCTGGGCAATCAGTTCCTCATGAGTGCCCCGCTGGACAATGTGCCCGCCGTTCAGGACCAGGATCTGGTCGGCATTGCGCACCGTTTTCAGCCGGTGGGCAATCAGGATCAGAGTTTTTCCCTTTGTCAGAGAGGAAATCGCGGCCTGGAGTTCCGCCTCGTTTTCCGGGTCCACGCTGGCCGTTGCCTCGTCCAAAATCACGATGGGCGCGTCTTTGAGCATGGCCCGGGCGATGGAGAGGCGCTGCTTCTCGCCCCCGGAGAGGGAGCCGCCGCCCTCTCCCAAAACCGTGTCGTAGCCGTCCGGCAGGGCTGTAATGAAATCGTGACAGCAGGCGGCTTTGGCGGCAGCCACCACCTGCTCATGGGTGGCGTCCGGGCGGCCGAACTTGATGTTGTTCTCCACCGTGTCGTTGAAGAGATACACCGACTGGAACACCATGGAGATGTTCTTCATCAGGCTGTCCAGCTTATACTCCCGCACATCATGGCCGCCCACGGTGATCCTGCCGCCCTGAACATCCCAGAAGCGGGCGATGAGATTGCACAGAGTGGTCTTTCCGCCGCCGGAGGGCCCCACCACGGCGGTGGTGCTGCCGGCGGGGACGGTAAGGCTCACATGCTCCAGAATGGTCCGCTCCCCATAGGCGAAAGAGACATCCTCAAACCGGACAGAGGCATCCTCCGGTTGAAGTTCCGCTCCGTCAATATCCATCACCGGCGTATCGTCGATGGAGTTGGCCTTATCCATGGAGGCGCCCAACATCTGGAGATTGTCCGCCATATTGCCGGCGCTCTCCAGTTCCGCATAGAGCATAAAAGAGGCAACGAGCATCAGCAGGCACCGGGTCAGGGGCAGGCTCCCACCGGAATAGAGCGCCAGAGCGCACACGGCCAGCGCCACGGCGAACAGCCGCACCGTAATCTGCCGCAGACCCATCCAGGGGGCTACGGAGTGCTCCAGCCCCAGGGCCTTTTCACAGCTTTCATCCACAGTTTTCTGCACGGCCTGGCCGCTGTCCTTGTCCAGTCCATAGGCCTTGACCACGCTCATACCCTGGATGTACTCCAGCACTGCCTCCACCAGCTTCATCTGGGCGTGCTGGCGGGCAGGGCCGGTCTTGAGCAGGGACCGCTGGCTCAACTCCGTAACCAGCAGATAGGCCAGGATGCCCGCGATAGCCAGCAGACCGAGCCTCCAGTCCACAAGCAGGATCGCCAGACACATAGCCAGGGTGTTGAGGAAACCGCCGATGACGCTGACCAGGCAGCGGGCGGCGTTGTTCTCCACATCCCCCAGTGTGGTGGTAACTACGGCGGTAATGTTGCCCAAGGAGTTGTCGTTGAAGTAGCCCATGGGGATGTAGCGCAGCCGGTCCCCGATATGGACCCGCTTTTCCGCCACCATGAAATAGCCCGTCTCCGTCTCCGCGTTGGTGGACCAGTACGAGCAGGCGGTCCGCCCCGCCACGGAAACCAGCATGATGCCGATCACGGGCCATATGCTCAAGTTCGCGCCGCCCACCAGAATCTCCAGGGTCAGCATCAGGGCCCAAAACTGGAATGCGGTGAACACAGCCCCCAGGAACGCCACGAGCATGGATTTTTTCAAAAGGCCCCTGCGGCTGCCTGCAAAGGCAGAAATTTTCCGAAGCACACTGAACATCTCTTATTCCTCCTCTCCGTCCCGAACGCCCAGATAGGACTGCCACATCTGCCGGTACAGCGGGCAGGAGGCCAGAAGCTCCTCCTGCTTCCCCTGGGCGGCGATCCGGCCGCCTTCCACTACAGCGATGTTGTCCGCGCCGGCTACCGTGCCCAGCCGGTGGGCAATGACGATCAGGGTCTTGCCCTTCGTCAGACGGGAGATGGCCTGCTGGATGACCGCTTCATTCTCCGGGTCGATGCTTGCGGTAGCCTCGTCGAGAATGACGATGGGCGCATCCTTCAGCATGGCGCGGGCGATGGAGATACGCTGCTTTTCACCTCCGGACAGGTGGCCGCCGCCCCCGCCGCAGATGGTGTCGTAGCCCTGATCCAGCTGACGGATGAAATCATCGCACCCGGCAGCCCTGGCTACCGCCTCGACTTCCGCATCGGTGGCGTTCAGACGGCCCATGCGGATGTTGTCCCGCACCGTGCGGTCAAAGAGGTAGTTGTCCTGAGATACATAGGCGATCTGGCGGTTGAGCTGTTCCAGCGGGATTTTCCGCAGGTCCACACCGCCCAAGGCGACAGAGCCGCCCGTCACATCCCAGAAGCCGGCGATGAGCTTGGCAATGGTACTCTTACCGGAGCCGGAGGGACCTACAAGAGCGGTCACTGTCCCCGGCCGGATGTCCAGGTTTACATCGTGGAGCACTTCACCGTCCTCCTGCTTGTAGGCAAAGGACACATGATCCAGCCGGATACCCAGCCCATTCAGCTTCGTCTCTGCCGTGGGACGCTTCAACTCTGGGGCGTCCAGAATGGCAGAAATCTCGCCCACATTGGTGCCCACCACCGCCAGTTCATCCACAAAGGTCATAGCCGATACCAGCGGTCCGGTAAGCCCCAGGGACAGCACGACGATGGTGAGGAATACAGCTGTGCTCAGGCTTCCGCCGCCCCACAGCAGCAGACCCACCGGCAGGACGGGCAGCAGCACCGAGGGGATGACCGCCTGCATGACCGCCATATACTTCTGGTTATCCGCCATCCAGTCCACATAGTATTGGGCGTTTTCCGTCACGGCATCGGAGTACCGCTTGTAGGACCCGGCGGACTGGCTGAACGCCTTGACCACCTGGATGCCTCCCACATACTCCACGATGGCATTTGCCATGCGGCGGCCCACCTCCACGGCGCCCTGCCAGCGGACGGCGTAAGTCTTGCTGCTCTGGGAAGCCACCACGATCCCAATCACCGTGGTCACCAGGGAGGCGAGCCCCATTCGCCAATCCAGGACGAAGATATAGACCGCGATGCTCACCGGCACCAGCAGATTGGAGGTCATCTCCGGCAGCAGATGAGCCAGGGTGGGCTCCATCCCTTCCACCCGGTCCACAATGGTGGTTTTGTACTGGCCGGAGGGCGTGTCCAGGATCGTCCCCATGGGCACCCGGCTCAGTTTGGAGAGCAGATTTTGCCGCACCCGGCGCAGCGTGTGATAGGTGGCCGTGTGGGACAGGCTGGTAGACCATGTGGAAAACAGCGCCTTTCCCCCATAGCCCGCCAGAGCAAGGCCGCACCAGGGCAGACAATCCGCAAGGCCACCCCCTTCCAGCAGCAGCCCAATCATAGCGGCTACGCAGAAGTAGGGCACCATACCGCAGGCCACCCCCAGCACCGCCAGGGCTACCGAAGCATAAAATCCACCGTGCTCACCACTTGCCCAGCCCCACAGCACAGCAAAGGGTGAGGGCGCTTTCTTGTGATCCATAACCTAAAACCCCTTTCTTTTGGTTAGTAAATGCTAACTTAGAATCAAAAGGAAAACCCTTTATTCAAAGGGAATTCCAAGGAGACGGAACCAGCCCGCGGAGTAAAAATTCCGCAGATCATCCATATAAACCATCGCTTTTTCCCGCGGCATATCATGGCGGATCGTCTCAAACATCCCATTGAAAAGCGCGGTGGACATGATGTGGATCAGCTCATCATCCAGACGCCGGATGGGATAGCCGGCGTCCACCATTCGATCCACCAACAGCCGTCCGGAGTGGTCCTCGATTTCCGCCAGGGTATCCAGATAATGCTCGTATTTTGTCCCGGAGGAACAGCAGGCGATGAGCTTGAATGCGTCAAAGTGGTCGTAAAGAAAGTCCATCATCCAGGATGCTTCCTTGTCCGGCACCTCCGGGAGCTTTTGAAGTTGCTCCTCCAAGTTTCTTCCAGCAAAGGTCTGTTGAAGGGTCCGATACCGCTCTACCAGCTCATGGGCAGGCTCTCTCACCAGTCCGTCAAACAATGCCTCCTTGTCCGTATAGTAGCGGTAAATCGCCCCAGTCGTTACTCCAAGAGAAGCCGCGATGCTTTTTAAGGATGCTCCCCGGAAGCCGTTTTCCATAAATTCCCGCTTCCCAGCCTCCAGCAGATCCGCCCGCAGCTTTTCGTTTACAGGGCGCATATTGTTCACCTCTTTCGATAACTATATTATTTAATAACGATATTATCTTAAAACGAGCGTCTGTATTTGTCAAGCCCCTATCATAAAATCATGACAATATACGGATGGATTTGTTCATCAGATAATAAATCCGCAACTATCTTGGATGGCAGTTACGGTTCATTTAACTGAAGATGTGTAACTGTGTCAATAAAAATCTTTGAAAGCAAGGGGCAGGCTATACTAGTCCTTAAAGATCCCTTCTTCCCTTCTCCGGAAGTTTATGTTATTGAGTTTGGAATACTGTGTGTGAAATTATAATTTGAGGGCATAGTTATCAGCGTGATGTTCCTTGTGATGATTGAGGCATCTTGCCCCTTAGTGATCTGGTTTGAGTACCACTTCACATAGGGAGGGTGGCTGGTATTTTTGATTGCCGGTCTACTCTACCTGTTCACCGCACTTTTCGGTCAGGGCTCTTTCTCTATTCTTCCGAGACCGTTGGGCGTTACCTGCATATGGCGAATCTGGGAGTTGAAAGAGCAAACCCGCAGGGTGGAACGGGGTTGGTTTCCCAAAAAACAAAGCGAAAATAGAAACTGGGGGAGTTTTTATCCCTGTCTCAACCTGTCCTCTTGACAGAGTACGTGTAGTTTTATATAATTATTCTGCGGTTAGTTATGGCTAACCACAAGATGCATCCTGTTATGTTCGCAAAAACCGCAACTAGAAAAGAGGGCAATTATGTTCAATTACCTGGAAATCCTTGGATCACAGAACCTCCCCATTAAAGCTGATCTTTCCCATTTATCCCCCACAGCCCTAGACGGTGGATGCCATTTGCAGAAAAGGCAGTGGCAGACACTGGTGTGGGCGGTACAGCCACGTTTAAAAACAAACGTAGATTTAAGGCCGTTCTGATCCTATGGAAACACTGGTTATCTATGGCCTGCTGATTCCCTTTGTGGGCACCTCGCTAGGGTCTGCCTGCGTCTTTTTCCTGAAGAAAGGTTTGGGGGATCGGGTGCAACGGGGGTTGACCGGCTTTGCTTCTGGTGTCATGGTTGCTGCGTCTATCTGGAGCCTGCTGATTCCTGCTATGGATCAATCCTCCGGGGCGGGTTCTTTGGCCTTTCTGCCAGCGGTCATTGGCTTTTGGGCTGGCATCCTCTTTCTGCTGGGGTTAGATCATCTGATTCCACACCTCCATCAAAAGAGTCACCACGCAGAAGGGCCTCATACGCGGTTGCGGCGCTCTACCATGATGGTGCTGGCTGTCACCCTTCATAACATTCCGGAGGGAATGGCTGTAGGCGTGGTCTATGCAGGCTACCTAGCCGGAGACGGTCAAATCACCATGATGGGCGCTCTGGCCTTGTCTTTGGGCATCGCCATCCAGAACTTCCCCGAGGGAGCTATTATCTCCATGCCCCTGCGAGCGGAGGGAATGAGTAAACCCCGAGCCTTTGCGGGAGGCGTACTCTCCGGTGCAGTAGAACCCCTGGGCGCTCTATTGACGATTCTGGCTGCTGGACTGGTGGTCCCGGCTCTTCCTTACCTGCTGAGTTTTGCTGCTGGTGCTATGATTTATGTGGTAGTGGAAGAACTGATCCCAGAAATGTCCCAGGGAAAGCACTCAGATATTGGTGCGCTGTCCTTCGCTGTGGGGTTCACTCTGATGATGGCACTTGATGTGGCGCTGGGATAGAGGAACCTGAATATTTTGCGGCGAATTCAGGAATAGCTCTCACAGACAACACAGGTATATTTAGCGTCAATCGGGAACGCTGCAAATGCAATAAGCTTCTGGCCCCCAAAAAGCCGGGGAGTAAAAAAGAACGCTAGGATATCTTTACTGTCTAAGAAAAATATTTCTGCCCGATGCAATAAAACACTTTGTCTGCGCGTTATATAGATGAACAGCAAAAAAACAGCCCCCCCGAAATTGCTGGAACAACAACTTTAGGAGGACTTTATGATGAAAAAGAATTTTCCTAAGATCCTGGCAGGCTGCACCGCTATGGTGCTCATGACCGGAGCACTGCTCGTTCCCTCAATGGCGGTGAACGCCTCCGCCCATCAGGCGGTTCCCCATCTCCAACAGGCGTCCTATATCGGCGAGGCCAAAGCGAAGGAGATTGCCCTGAATCACGCTGGGGTGGATGCTTCCAAGGTGTCCTGGATCTTCGCCAAGCAGGACTATGACCACGGCCGGATGGAATACGATGTGGAATTTCTGTTTGGGAACAAGGAGTACGACTACAAAATCGACGCATCTACCGGCACTATTCTCGGCTTCGATTATGATATTGAATGGCACATGACCGGTTCCGACACGGTGTCTCAGTCCAGTACCGATATTGGTGCGGAGAAGGCCAAATCCATCGCTTTGAAGCACGCAGGCTTGGCCGCCTCGGATACTGCGTTTATCTATGCCAACCTGGACTATGAGAACGGCCTCCGGGTGTATGATGTGGAGTTTTTCTCCGGCAATAAGGAGTATGACTACAAGATCAATGCCGCCACCGGGGATATCGTGAGCTTCGATCAGGATATTGAATGGTATGCGGCGGGCGGTTACCAGGCCCAGGCCAATACCGATATTGGCGCGGAGAAGGCCAAGTCCATCGCCCTGGAACACGCGGGCGTGGCTGCGGCGGACACGGTATTCATCAATGTCGAGCTGGACTATGACGACGGCATGAGAGTGTACGACGTGGAATTCTTCTCTGGGAACAAGGAATATGACTACAAAATCGACGCCGCCAGCGGCGCGATCCTGGGCTTTGACTTTGATGTGGAGTGGTACACGGTTTCCAGCAAGGCCAGCGACTACATTGGCGAGGCGAAAGCGAAGCAGATCGTGGAGCAGGCCGCCGGTACCACGGGAGTTTACACCGAGTTCAAGCTGGAGGTGGATGACGGCCGTGTGCTTTACGAGGGCGAGATGCGCAGCGGCTGGATGGAATATGAGTTTGAAATCGATGCCGTGACCGGCGCGATCCTGGATTGGGACGCCGACTGGGATTGACCGCCACCTTCCAGATCAGATTCACTAACTTCTTGCAATCTGTCAAATGAGATGGCAAAATAAAACCAAGCGAGCGGTGCCCTGCACGTAACTAGTCTTACGTGCAGGGCACTATTTTTCTTTACATAGGAGTTGTATTTGCTATGCCAAGGACAGAATTTCAAAATTTCCAGTGCCCCCTGCACATTCAAAATGAGAAAAATTTGTAATCGCGTTAATAGGGCGAATTCAAAATCATTTAATGATGCATAAGAAGATTATCATGCCTTTCATTGGTCTGCTGCTATTCAGTCCGAGAAGCGAGTTAGTGATTTCAGAGCCAAAAAACTTTCGGCACTGATCGCATGTTCCATCTTGCATGCATCGCTGGAAGCAATGTTTTCGTCAACACCAAGACTAACCAGCAGATTGAACAGGACGTTGTGTTTTTCCATCATCTCTTTGGCGATTTTTAACCCTTTTCTGGTCAGGTGGATTTCTTTCCTATCGTCCACGCAGACAAATCCCTCTTCGACAAGTGACCTGACAGTAGTGGATACGGTAGGGCGCGAAACAGATAAATAATCAGCCAGCTGATAAGGACGGACCTCCCCCCAGCGCGACAAGCTATAAATCGCTTTTACGTAGTTTTCCATTGTCTCTTTCAAGACCATAGAGCAGCGTCGTCCTTCCTAGCGTTTTACAAGGCAACGGGAATCATAGCATACGTGTAGAAAAAGGTTGCGGCTTTCCAACAGAAAAGCCGCAACCTTCTCTTTCACATATCAGTTGTGACCCTTACCGCAGCTGCAGTGGGAACTATCTTTCTTGGAACCACAGGAGCAGCCGTCCGGGCATCCAATGCACTTTTTACCGCTCTTTTTCGCTTTGTAGACATAGAAAGCGGCAGCCGCAACAATGACCACAAGAACTGCAACTACAATGAAATCAATCATCAGGACTTCGCCCCACTTAACGCATACTCACTCTTGAGATCCTTCTGGGTTCTCATGCACAGGTAGACAAGGATCGCCGCAAAGACAACCACCGCGATGAGGCCGGGGGCAAAGCCCGCGCCCAGAGAGCCGGTGGTGATCAGCGTGCCGATCTGGTAAACCAGGTAGCCCACCGTGTAGCCGGTGCCCAGCTGCAGGCCGATGCCGGCCCACAGCCACTTCCCGCTCTTCATCTCAGAGTTCATAGCGCCAATAGCGGCAAAGCAGGGCGGCGTGTACAGGTTGAACATCAGGTAGGCCAGAGCAGCTACCTTGGTGATGGCGATGACACCCGCCACCTCGGCGCCTGCGCCTTCCATCATCTCCAGCGCATCGGTATCGATCAGGTTCTCCAGGCCCACGAAGCAGACGGCCAGGGTACCCACCACGTTCTCCTTGGCAATAAAGCCGGTAACAGCGGCGGCGGCCAGCTGCCAACTGAGCACACCCACGATGGGGACCAGCAGGTACGCAAAGGGTCCAGCGATGGAGGCAAGGATGGAGCTGTCGGCAGTCTCGGCCACCTGGAAGCTCCACGTGAAGGTCTGCATGATCTGCACGGCGGTGTTGCACAGCAGGATGATCGTGGCAGCCTTCACGATGTAGGCCCAGCCCCGGGCGCACATGGCCTTGAAGGCAAACACCAGGGAAGGCACTTTGTATTCGGGCAGCTCGATGATGAAGAAGGATTTCCGGTTCTTGTATCCGGCGATCTTGTTTACCAGCAGAGCGCCCAGGAAAATAAGTATGATACCGGTGAAATACATGAGGAAGCTCACCCAGCCCGCGTCGTCAAAGAAGGCGCCGGCAAACAGGGCGATGACGGGGATCTTGGCGCCGCACGGCATGAACGGGGTCAACATGGCGGTCGCCCGGCGTTCGCGCTCGTTGCGGATGGTGCGGCTGGCCATAACACCGGGGATGGCGCAGCCAGTGCCGATGACAAAGGGGATCACGGATTTGCCGGAAAGACCCACTTTCTTGAAAATGGGGTCCAGCACCACGGAGACACGGGACATATAGCCGCAGTCTTCCAGTAGGGCGATGAGGAAGTACATGATCATGACCAGAGGCAGGAAGCCAACCACAGCGCCCACGCCGCCGATAATACCATCAGCCAGCAGAGCGGTCAGCAGGGGGTTGGCGTCGGCCAGAAGCTCGGTCACATATCCCTGGAACGTCTCGATCCACGCTACCAGCGTGTCCGCAATCAGGGGGCCGACCCAGACCTGAGAGATCTGGAACACCAGGAACATTACCACCGCAAAGATGGGAATACCCAGGAGCTTGTTGGTGAGGATATTGTCAATGGCGTCCCCGGTGCCCTTCTCACGGGTGAGGACCTTCCGCTTCTCCACCTTGGACACGATCTGGTTGACAAAGGCAAAACGCTTGCGGTCGGCCTCTTCCACGACCTTTTTATCGGTCAGGTCGATATCGCCCTGGGTGTAAGGGGCTTTCTGCCCCTTGCCGTTCAAGGCGACTGCCGCATCCACCACCGCTTTCAGACCCTCGGAGGAGATAGATACCGTCTCCACAACGGGACAGCCCAGCTTGGCGGAAAGAGCGGCAACATCAATGGTGGTCTGCTTTTTTGCATTGATGTCGCTCTTGTTCAGGGCGACCACAACAGGAATGCCCAGTTCCAACAGTTGCGTGGTGAAAAACAGGCTGCGGCTGAGGTTTGTGGCGTCCACAATGTTGATGATGGCGTCAGGGTGCTCATGCCGCACATAAGAACTGGTGATGCTCTCCTCTGACGTAAAAGGCGACATGGAATAAGCACCGGGCAGATCTACGGCGATGAGTTCTTCTGTCCCACTGTAGTAGGCCTTCTTGATGGGGTGTTCTTTCTTTTCCACCGTCACGCCGGCCCAGTTGCCCACCTTTTCATTCCGTCCAGTAAGAGCGTTGTACATGGTGGTTTTGCCGGAGTTCGGGTTGCCTGTTAAGGCAATGCGCATGGGTATCTTCCTCCTCTTTCTGATGTTCTCTATATTACAACACACATCGGTTGCTATTCGCTAACCGTTATGTATAGTAAACCCCTATTTCGTGCCGCTGATCCCCCCCTTTGTCGGCATCAGCGGCACAGATCAGATCCATCAAATCAAAATTGCATCTGCCAACTGGTTATCAATGTTATACCGGCCGTCCTTGATGGAAACGACACAACTGTCCTTCAAATGAGAAACCACTGTAATGGGTTCCCCCTCATAACACCCAAGAGAAAATAGAAAGGTTTTCAACTCCTCGTCATCGGTGTCAATTTGCCGGACAATGTATTCCTTTTCTTCTACGGCATCTTTCAAAGTCATTTCGTTCACCTATTCTCTCATTTTATATTTCAGTCAGCAAAAGCTGGCGGCGACTCACGAAATAAGTTAGCATTTTCTAACCGGCTACATAATATATCGCAAACCATCGTTTTTGTCAAGAGTCATATTTACAGATTGTTCACTTTTGAATGGCAACTCTTATCCATCTCGAAAATCAAAATGATTGTAAAACTGCTACGATTTATGATATAATTGAAAAAACTGAACTAATGGAGGTCACTATGTCGATTTATGAATCCGGCCAGATGTATCTGGAGACGATCTATATACTCTCTCAGAAAAAGAGCCACGTGCGTGCAATCGACGTAGGCGAGCAGATGGGATACTCCAAGCCCAGTGTCAGCCGCGCTCTGTCAATTTTGAAACGGGATGACTATGTTTCTGTGGATGACACCGGTGGAATCTCTTTGACAGCGAAGGGTATGGAAGTTGCCAAAACAATGTACACTCGTCACACTGTTCTATCTCAACTACTCATGAGGTTGGGAGTGGATGAAAAGACCGCTACAGAAGATGCCTGTAAAATTGAACATGTTATTAGCGAAAAATCTTTTGCGGCAATACAAAAATACTGGATGTAAATTTCTAATCACTTTGGGGCAAAATTTCATCCATGTGATATCAAGCATCACGCAAAAACAATTCTTCCTCTTTGGGATGAGCCATCGGACGATTTTCTTCTCTCTATATTGAGGAATCACCAGAGTATTTGCGCTATACTGGTACTGGAAAGTAAGTCGAAAGAAAGTCGTGTCTACAGCACGAGTGAAAGGACCTATATCTGCTGTGATCTGAAAAGTCTTTATATTAGTATGGGTGTATTGCGTACAGTCTGGGCCCCATTGGCCACCAATCTCACAGTCGCGTATCTGAGCCGCACAGAAAAGGCCATCGTCCTAACAGTCATTTCTTTCCGCATAAATCTAATTGAACAATAATCAAATTTTTACACCCCTACACTATAAGGAGAGATGAAAATCATGAAAACCATTCGCCTGCTCTATCCAGATCACTTGAGCGGCGGTCTGGATACCTATTACTTTGGTGCCAACCTGCTGGCCCATATCCTGCCCGCCAACGAGAATCAGCCTCTATTGCGGGTCGAAATCGCACCGCCCGATGGAAAAGAGAGGACGGTGAAGGACGGTATCCGCGCCCGGGAGGAAGTGACCGAAGGCATCCGCCGGGCGGCACAGGTGATCGAGGCGGCCCAGCCGGACAAGATTATCACCATTGGCGGAAACTGCATCGTGTCTCAAGCTCCCTTTGACTATCTGCACGGGCGCTACAGCAATGTGGGCATCATCTGGATCGACGCCCATCCGGATGTTTCCACGCCGGCGGACGGATACCCCAATGCTCACGCTATGGTGCTGGGGTCCCTAATGGGGCACGGTGACAAAGAACTCTCCACGCTGATGAAGCACCCCAAGTTCCGGGCCGATGAGATCTTATATGTCGGACTCCAGGGCCTCCACGATTATCAGGAGCGTTTTCTGAACGAGAGCGGAGTCACCTATAAGGTGCAGACAGAGGACTTTATTTCAGATGAGGAGATTCAATCCTTCCTGCGGCGTTTCGACCATATCCTGGTCCACCTGGACATTGACGTACTGGATCCCTGGCTGTTCCACTCCACCTATTTTGCCAATCCGTCTCTGACTGGGGATGGCAGCAGTGGAGGCCAGATGACAATGGAGCAACTCTCCCATATGCTGCACACTATCACCAGCCAGTCTGATGTGGTGGGCCTGACCATCGCGGAATATCTCCCCTTTGACGAAGAGAAATTACACAATGTTTTTTCGGATCTCCCTCTGTTTAGGGAATAACACGTGATGCCGAAGCACAAAAAACACCCGCAGATTTTTTAAATCTGCGGGTGTTTCTGTTTCTTTTGTGGTATGCATTAAATCGAAGAAATCACATAGATAAAAGCACAATCGCTTGACGTGTGACAAGCAACTGAAGCCTTTATGAGATTCCGTCTGAAAAATCCCACTCGACGTTATACTTTAGATCTTCACATAAAATTGTGTCCAAGAATTCATCAATGTATTCCTCCGCATCGCGGTCCTCCGGGATGGGAATAATCATCTCAATTTCTGGAGTAAAACAACTGGGCTTCACCCAAATCGTTCTTTTTTCCATTACTGCCTCCAACTTCTACGCAATTCTGCCTTTAGACTGGCATTGATTGTTTCTTCAACTACCAAGTCAAGCAACTGTATCCATCTTTCACTATCCCTGATATAGCGAATTGCCTTGTCTACCACCTGTGCTTCAAAATCTTTGTGCGCCACTTCATCTTCCACCATATCCCGTAAATCAGGGACTTCCATATTTCCTCCTAGAAAACTGATTTCTTTGTAGATGGACGGCTAACATAAAAACTATTTGATCAGCACCAGGCGGTCATGGATGCAATATGCAGATCTATATTCCCTGACCGCGTTTTGGAATTCGCTATCTGGTACAACAATAGCGGTTTCGAAGAATTTCTCATCTACTGTACAGCCACCGGCCCCCTCTCCGATATAAATCATCATGGCCGTGGGGTTTATCTCTCGCATTGACATCAGAGAATGGTAGCAGGCGTCGTCAGTGTATGGCCAGCTGCAGAGAACCAACTCGACCTCTTTCCCATATTTTTGGATGGCTTCAACTGCACCGATCTGTTCAACGCTGGTCCAAGGGTGTTCATACCACCATTTATGTTGTTCCGACCAACTAAAATCATCTGTACAGCGGATATCCACACCGAAATTTTGCAGCCCCTTGGAAAGTGCTCCAGATCCGCCCATAATTTCCAGGCACTTACGGGTACCGATCCAAGACGCGAGAGGCCGCAACCAGTTGTTAGATAAAAAGCAATAGCCCGCAAAATGTATGACATCGTCCCGAGCCAGCATAGACCCTTCATCCAGGCATGCATCTTCCCATGAGTATGAATCCTCCATCTTTGGTGGCCACGCTTCCGGAATGTTATGCTGCTTCAGCAGTCCTATCGCATTTGAGTACTTTGCTGCCTTCTCTTTAAAATTAAAATAATAATCCATTGTTATTTATCACTCTTTCTAAGTGAATTTATCATTCTTCCTTTGCAGAATATAGTACCACATATCCATCTGCCTTTGAACCGAGGATGCTGATCTCGGCAGCCTTCCACTTCCTTGCCGGCTGGTAAAACAGTGTAATATGCTCCCCTAAGAATTCCTCCAGCTGTGGCGCGTCTGCAGATGTCAGTACAAGTTGCACCAAGCCCTCATCAATAGAGTAAGCGCGAATGCATGGCATGTCATTCAACGCACTTTTGTAAAGTTCGCATTCCAGTGTCACGGACCCTACGGCATATGCCGCATGTAAGCGAAGTAATTCTGCGTAAGATGGACAGACAGGATAAAAGCCCTCGATTGCGCTTTTGTCGTATACCAAGCCCCTGCGGCCGGAATAAATCTCAGCAATATCCCCTTGCGTTAAATGGAGCGCGCTGAAGATGTAGTCATCAGCATCTTTCCAATCCCTGTTCCTGAAATCGGAGGAGGTGCGCACCTCTTTACGTAGAAGTTCCAATACTTCGTAAAATAAATCTTTTTCGCGCTGCGTCATGTACTCCCTCCTCCACATGAGACCTGAGATACTTTCTTTTCCGGCAATTGACGGGGTTCATAGCGGCGTTCTTTGCGGGCGTTGGGTCCAATTTTTTGGAACAAGCGTGCTGTCGCCAACATGGGCGTGTCTTCACAAATATCAAACTGCCATTGATTCTGCTGCACATCCCAAATGCCCCATTTCTTGCCGCAGAGTCCCTGATAATAAACACTTTGTTTCATATCAGCAAAACCTTTCTTTGTAATTGAAATCTATGATTGTTCTGCAATACCTGCGGTGGCTGCTTTCTGCCTTTTTAGCGTTATACTCGATCCACGCAATGTATCTGCGATGATGTTCGTCTTCTCCGCTCTTAGGGTATCATGATGATGTCTTCTGCCCGGATCAGCCTTGCCATCAAGTCACTGCTTGGATATTGCTGATAAATCCGATCCACTATCATATTGTAGGTGGAGGGGTTCATCGGCCGCTTTTGATCCAGTTCTCTACAGTGTTGATGCAGATGTTCAGACTGTAGGTGGCCGAGTGAGATTACCCGCATCTCTTTTAGTTCCCCACTTGCAGTATCCACCGCGCAGATGAGCATGGGCGCACCTTTCCCCTCCGGGATGTTTGTCTGGTAATCCAACTGGTTCATTTTAAACCGCGGTTCATAAGGTGCGTCAAACCAGGGATTGTTTCCGGCTTTGAGGAGAAAGAACAAACTGTCATTTATCCTGACAAAACCAAGCCGCAGCGGGCCACGGGTAATATCAGAAATTTCCTGCTCCGTTATGCCCGGATACCCCACCACGATCTGCCACCATGGGTCCAAGTAATCCGCTTGAACATACTCCTGGCCTGTCCTCCACTCGGAACGGAAATCTCCCGCTTTATAATGTAAGAACTCCAAAACGAATCCATCCTTTCCTTGTTGTCTGCTCCATGTTTCTGTATCAGCTATCCGATAACACTGTTTTGCAAGAGGGAATCACTTCGGCGTAACCCGCGCAATCAGATATGCCTCTGGATTTGCCTTGATACATGCCGCGGTATGCTCATCCACTATTGTCCTGAAAAATGGGTACCCAAACTCATTCTCCACATATACCGCATGGTCGGCAAAATCATACCACATGTCATCCAGTTCACGAGTTGCGCACACAAGTTGGTATGTCATGTCGGTATCCATCGGCAGTTCATCTTCTGGCGGAAGATGTCCCGCTCCTATACCGGGACACATGTTTTTGATCGCCCGCAAAAATTCGACTCTGATTTCGCGGTTCCATGCATCCAAACGCTCCAAAACTTTCTCTGGTTCATACAATCCAAAAATAATGTTTTCTGGCGCAACCGTCTCGTACAAATATGCATCAGGATCAGAAGCCGTATTGCAGTAAGCATCCTGAAGCGCCTTGAGGACAGATTGGAAGTCCCCCTGTCTGAGCTGCGAAGCCTCTTTTGGCAAATTGCCAGGCTCCAAATTCAATGCGGTGAAAGAAGTAATAATTTCCATAACCGTTCTCCCTTATATCTGTTTTCTGGCCGCAAGAGTTTCCGGACATTGATAGTCGCAAGATTCTTATCGGGAAAAGAGTCCATACCCCACTTTACCGATGTGTCGGCCCTTATCATCAGCACCGCAAAATTGCAAATTGGGAATGTCATCATCTTTTATTTCCAGTTTCAATGATGGATCGGCCTTCTGCAAAAGAAAAATCCACAGTCGGGCCATCTCTGGCACATTGACAATGCCTTCTCCCATCCCGGAACTGTTTTCAAACTGGAACCCCATATCTTTTAGAACTTGGACTGTTTCTGCGTCAATTTCATCTTCTCCGTATTCCGAGCAGATGCTTTCAATATCAACCTCTGTAACTTCTGGGATCTTATAATGTGCTTCGCGCACTGTTTCCACAGGCGCATTAGACGCTACGGTGAAATCTTCGGATCGGCCATGACCATCACCGCTCCAGTCCCCAATGGATAAGTGAAACTGATACATATTTTGTCAACTCCTATTGAATTTGATTGTTTGTTTCCATCTTTTCAGGTAGCAAGTTGAGCGTGCGATATTGCTTCCGCTATACAGCAGGCCCTGCCATATTTGGCGTATCAAGCATGGCAGTCCAGCGATAACAACAGCGTATCGTCCGGGAGCGCATCAATGAAGCGATCAACTTTCTTGCGCCAGTTTTCCTCATCTGAAACTTCGGTGTCACTGTCGGACCAATCATCGCTGTAGTTGATCCAACCATTTTCATCTACGCAGGCATGGGGCTCCATTTGGCACAGGTAATGCATATCAGAGCCGAACTGCTCCAGCGTTTCGCACCCTTGGAAGCATCCCCTGCCCCACTTTTTGATTGGGCCCTCATCCATTTGTACAAGCCGGCATTCCGCTGGGCCTCCTCCCTGCGCGCACCATGCCCCATATTGATGAAACTGCTCAACTGGCACTTTCTCACGGTACTTTTTTAGAGCATCCCAGGCGATATTCCTCTTTTTTGCTCCGGCTACCCAACGATATCCTTCTGGTGTGTAGGTCTGCTCATCGTGCTGATACTCAAAAACACCATAAGAGCCTGTGACCGCAAATGGGCAATCGACGGGGACCAGGAATTGATTTCGATATCGCCCTCCGACCACAAATGAATTCCAGTAGCCCTGTGGATTGTAAAAGTAACCGCTCCGCCAATTAAGGAATTCGTTTCCGACGTATTGCAGGACATAGTCCACGAATGCGGGATAGACTTTCTTGAAAGGACAGTCGAGAAGCAACTGCATCTTCTTGGCCTTTTTCGTTCGCTTTTCCCGCTGCAGCGGGCCAAACCTCCGTTTGCAGATTAGCCCGTCTTTCACGACATAGTCTTTAGAGAATCCATAATCGTATATAGGCACAATCCGGCCATTCAACAGCCGCACAAAGTCATCCCTTTTCGTCTCATATTCGCGTATGGCCGCCTCCGTTTCATCCTCAAACTCTTTCGGAGTTTGTTCGTTCGGAATCATACTATATGGGGCCATGATCTGATCGGATAGGGCCTCGGCCAAGCCCTCATAGCGATGTTGATCCGTGATAACAATATTTTCTAGGTCGAGATGTTGGTTCTGTACTTGCGAATAGTAGAGGCAGTGTTCCATAACCATTCCTTGCTTGATCACCTCATCCGGGATAGACCTAGCGGCCTCTTCAAGGTTCTCAGGTAATGCGATGGCTGCGATGACAGAAATGTGACTCATATTATCAATATCCTCCCTTTTGATCTTCATCGTTTTGCGTTCAATTTGCACGGTTCCTCCCGTCTTCAATGGACGCTGGAACAATGGTATGATCTGCTGTAACCCAGAGGGGCTCATAGCAGGTGCTCAAATTCCAGTGCCAAGAAATCAGGCATGTGGTTGCCATCCAGTGCTGCCATTGTGGTTCTGAATTACATATTGTTCGCACCTCATTTCTGTTTAGGATAGAAAAGATATATAAAAAGCACATGGATACGGCTTGAATCGATCCATGTGCTCTGTGGCCCGGTTATTATGTTTTTGATCTTTATAAAAAGAAACAGCGTCCAAGGGCTCTCTGGCCTTCGGACGCTGTGCAACACTGAAACTATGCTACCACATGTTTGGTAAGCAGCAGATACTATGTGAGTTTATTATATATATTTTCCCGATGCATTGCAAGAGAAAATCCAAGGAATGGTTCACTTCATCAATTCTATTAAGAAATTGGTTGCTCCCCTCTTTACACTATAGTATTGTTGCTTTGATCGAATAGATGGGATTTTAGAGAGGTTAAATATCGACTGGTCCGAGAGTCGCTGCAAGACACCTCTGTTATGGTTTTTCTATTTGCTCAGATAGTAGAGGAAAGAATTGAGCCTGGACCATGCGTTCTCATCCCAGTCGTAATCCATGGCCAGATGGAAGTGCGGTACACTGTCCAGCACACCGGTCATCTCCAGGATCGTGGCGGTATTTTCATACCTGGGTGCCATGGTCAGCACCCCGGCGCACCGTCCGCCCAGCTCCAGCCCCTTGACCAGCCGGTACCGGCCATTGGCTCCGGCAAATCCGGGCAGAAGGCGGTCTGCGGAGGAGCGCAGAGACTCCAGTTCAGGGGAAAAACTGCTGCGGGGGCCCAGCAGACGGCCGAGTGCTTCTATGCGGCCCGCCCACTCCCGGCAAGTCTGGCTTCCCGCATCCCGCCAGAGAAGCCACAGATATTCGCTCAGCGGCGCCCGGAGCAGCCGCCAGCCCTCCTGTTCCAGCGTATCGGGGACGCCGTCATGAAGGTTGAAGAGGGTGAACGGCTCGCCCACGATCCCCAGCGGCCGTCCCTCCGCCGGAATGGCGCCGATGTGCGCCGCGAGGGCTTCCAGCTCCGCCCAACTCGGCACACCCGCCGGAGCCAGTGCGTCCCGCTGTTCCGGCGGAGCGCATAGCAGGAAATCGCCGGCGAGGATCGCCCGGACCAGCAGATCCGGCTCCGGGCAGCGCTCCGGAATCGTCTCCAGCTCCGGCGCGATGACCTTCACACGGCAAAGCCCCCGGCGTTCCAGTACCGACTCCACGCCCCATGGGTATTGCCCGTCTGCCTCCGCGCCCTGGGTGGAGGGGAGAAGCACCTGAAACGGGCCGCTCTCCACTTCCGCCGCCGTCAGGATGCCGCCCAGCAGGGCCGGGAACGGCAGATACTCCTTGGAGCTGGTTTCCGCCCTCCCCAGCGGCAGGGTGGTACTGTCGAGCCGCAGGGTGCGCGTCTCTGTTTTCCAGGCCGCCTCACAATATGCGCGGAGATAAGCGGTAAACGGCGGAAGGTCAGGCACGAGCAGCGGCCCTCCGGTTCTCTCCGGCACGGCAGCCACCGCAGTAGGGCGGCGCACTACCGCGGCGAGGGAAAAGCCCGCCGGAAGCGGCTGGGCAGGGCGGCCCTCCAGGCTCTGGAGGAACGCCTCGATCCGTGTGATCACGCCCACGGGAGAGAAATGCTCGTCCACTTCGATCTGCAGATAGGGCTTGTCCCCCATCTCCTTCCGAAACAGATAGGAGAGCATGGTGTCCGGGCCGCAGCCGTGATTGGTCAGGTAGACGGCATACAGGTTTGGATGGTGGGCCACGAGCTTGGCCCCGGACAGGATGTGCTGGCCAAAGGGCCAGTACAGATTGGGGTAGTCCTCCGACAGATCCAGGTCGTGGGCGGGCAGGTGGGACAGGGTGATGACCTTATGCCCGCGCTCCAGCAGCAGCCGTGGAATTCCCATGTTGAGCACCGGGTCGGAAAGGCCATAGTTCCGGGTAATGAGCACCAGCACCTTGTCGTCCGGCCTGAGGGATGCCAGCAGTTCCCGCCCCTGCTTCTCCACTGCCGCGGTATGCCGCCGCACCGCCTTGGCCCCGGACAGCAGGGCGGGCAGGCAGCGCGGCTTTGGTATTCCCAGCTGCTTCCCAACGCCCAGCATGGCGGAGGCCATGGCCTCCTGCCCGAAGTCCAGGTCAAACACCGGGTTGAGCAGGGCGATCCCCCGCCGCTCCAGATCCAGGGCATTGGCCGCCAGCCGGGGCGCAGTCTGCATATAGACGCAGCCATAATTGTGCTCCACATGGGAGGACTCGTGCCTCATGGTGTGAACAGAGGGCATGAAGATATAGTCCACGCCCTGTTCCGCCAGCCATGCCATGTGGCCGTGGAGTAGCTTCGCCGGGTAACAGGTTTCCGCCTGGGCAGTCTGCTGGGCCAGCCGGATGATCTCCTCATTCGTGGGCGGGGAGAGCAGGACATTGAATCCCAAGTTCCGGAAAAACGCATTTGCCATGGGGAAGAATTTGTGGATCACCAGCGCATAGGGGACACCCACCGTCTTTTTCCCTGGGACCCGGATGGGGTCATACCCCTCCAGCAGCAGCGCCCCCGCCCGCTGGTAGAAGGCGATGTTCTCCGCCACCCCTGGGCCGGCGGCGTGTTCCGCCCCGGTCGCTGTGTCAAATCCGTGGAAGCAGGACGGGCCGCGGACCGACTCCAGCGCCAGCAGGGCCGCTCCATAGGCGCCGCTGATGGGGAAACAGGGCGAAACCGTGAGCCGCTCCCCCAACTCCTGCTGAAACGCAGCCACAATCCCGGGATTGTAGGCGACGCCGCCCTGAAGCACCACGCGGCTCCCGACGGGCTTGGCCCCAACGACCTTGTGGAGGTAGTTGCGGACAATGGACCGACACAGGCCGGCCGCCACCTCCGCCTGGGAGGCGCCACGAGAGAGCGCAGACTGGATGGCTGTCTCGATAAATACCGTACACCGCTCTCCCAGCTCCACCGCGCTGGGCGCGCTGAGGGCCAGGGGACCGAACTCCGCCAATGGGATGCCCATGCGCGCTGCCTGCTCTTCTACAAAGGAGCCGGTCCCGGCGGCGCAGATCCTGTTCATCTGAAAGTCGGCCACCTGTCCGCCCCGTAGGGAGATATACTTGGAGTCCTGCCCTCCAATCTCAAAGACCGTATCTACATCCGGCGACCAATGGACAGCCGCCCGGGCCTGGGCGGTGATCTCATCCCGCACGGCGTCCGCCCCGATAAGACGGCCGATGCGCTCCCGGCCGGAGCCAGTGACGCCCACTGCCAGGAAGGACACCGGCCCAAAGCGTTCATGGATGGCGTCCAGGCCCCGGCGCACCGCCCCCTCCGGGTCCCCGGCTGTGCGGAGATACTGGTAGTCGATCAGCGTGCCGTCCCGGCCGGTGAGCACCAGATCCGTGCTGGTGGAGCCCACATCAATCCCCAGGACGCACCCATCCGGCGGGATGGTACCGGTGGCCGCGGGGACAGACGGAAGTGTACCGGGAAGCACACGCAGCGCCGGCTGACGGCACATCTGGTTCCCACCTTCCAGCGCCCCGCCGCATAAACTGGCCAGCAGTTCCCCCATAGAGCAGGTGGCGGTCTCCATGGCTGCCTCCGCGGCTCCAACGGCGCCGGCGTAAGGGAATTTCTCCGGCAAGATCAGCTCTGCTTCTGACAATCCGAAGACCTCCCGCACAGCCTGGATCACACCCTGATTATGCCCGATGCCGCCGCACAGGGCCACAGGCTTTTCCACGGGAAGCCCCCGGACGATCACCGCCTTGTAGTTGCGCACCATGGCGTAGCAAAGGCCCAGGAGGATGTCCGGTGTGGGCACCCCCTCCTGCTGCCGGTGGATGATGTCCGTTTTGGCGAAGACCGCGCAGCGGCCGGAGAGCCTGGGGATGGAGCGGGCCTGCCCCACCAGGCGGGAGTAGTCCTCCAGTTTTAGTCCCAGCCGGGACATCTGATCCTCAAAAAAGGAGCCGGTACCTCCGGCGCAGTGTTCATTTACCGCAAACCGGGGCGGGGTGTTCTGATCCAAGCCGGTGAGGAAGCGGGCGCTCTGGCTGCCGATCTCAATGGCGGAGCGGGCTTCCGGGGCCAACAGCCGAACGCCGAGGTGGATGGCTGGGATCTCCCCCAGCACGGCCAGGGCATTGCACCCCGCTTTCAGCCGGTCGCCCGCGTTTCCGGTGATGACCACCGGGCAGCCGCAGGCCCCCGGGTCCGCGGCTAAAAGCTCCCCCAGCAGACGGCGGGCGCTCTGAACCACCGCTCCATAGTGGGAAGCCGTTTTTTCCCAAAGGAACGTTCCCTCTGGAGAAAGCAGGACGAGTTTCAATGTGGCGTTTCCACAATCCAATCCGATTCCGTTCATCGTCATCCTCCCATTCCGCGCTCGTTGACATTTGCCAGACAAAGCGCTATAATGCGGTTAGCATTTACTAACCATAGCAGTTTACAGCGCAGTTGTCGATTGCCACGGCAACATGGAGGTATCTCATGGACCCGATTACTACGGTGATGCGTCAGTGCCGCCTGTTTGACGGCATCCCGGAAGAGAAATATCAAAATGTACTGGCCTGCCTTCGGGGAGAAACCAAATCGTTTCGTAAGGATGCCATCCTCCTCCAGATCGGCGAGTGCCAGAAGCGGCCCGGCGTTGTGATGGATGGGACGCTGCGGATCTCCCTGTATAGTGAGGACGGCAATTTGGTCACCATCGAACGGCTGGGGCGGGGGCAGGTATTTGGGGAGACTCTGGTGTGCTCCATGGCGGAGGACAGTCCCATCCAGATCGACGCGCTGACTGATGTGCAGGTGCTCTATCTGGATTTTGACCCGCTGCTTCTTCAGCAGGAATGCGCCTGTCCGCACAAAGCCCAGGTCACCGCCAACCTGCTCCGTGAAATGGGGCGGGGCGCCCTTTTTCTCAATCAGAAAATGCGGATCTTGGCCCAGAACCGGCTCCGAAACCGGATCAAGCTCTATCTCCAGATGCTCCCCGCCAAGCCCGGCGGCGAACTCCATCTGGACATGGGGCGGGGTGAACTGGCCGACTATCTGTGTGTAGACCGCAGCGCCCTCTCCCGGGAACTGGGGCGTATGCAGAAAGAGGGAATTCTCGCCTTTCAGGGCCAACAGGTGCGTATTCTGGATCAGAGCTTTCTCAGCGTATAAATTTTGCCTGCCCGTTGCCATGGCAACGGACAGGCTTTTTTGCGGGTGCTATCATATCGCTGCAACAGGTTAGTTACTGCTAACCAAAAATTCTTGAAAGGAGAGTCGCACATGAAACGCGCTCTTGCATCCCTGGCAGCATCCGCGATGCTGTTGTTTGCCCTGGCTGGCTGCTCCAACGGAAATGGTCCGGCCGAAAATCCCTCCGCATCCCCCACATCCCCGCCGGCCAGTTCCACGCAGGCCGCCGAGCCGGTGACCATCTCAGTGGGTGTACCTACCGCGCCCCCGGCACTTCCCGTCCTGCACATGATGGAGGCTGGACTGCTGGGAGAGAATGTGACTATCGACCTGAATGTGTGGAACTCCCCCGAGGAGCTGCTGGCCATGGTCCAGGGCGGGGAGCACGACCTGTACGCTTTCCCACTCACTGTGGTTTCCACACTCTACAACAAGGGCCTGGATGTGCGCCTGATGAATGTGAATACCTGGGGCGTCACCTATTTCATGACCACGGACCCTGCGTTTGAAACCTGGGCCGATCTGGCCGGCAAGACCGTCTATATCCCCCTCCAGTCCTCTCCTCCGGACGCTCTGACCCAGTATTTCCTGAATGAAGCCGGGCTGACGGTGGGTGAGGATGTGGAAATCGTCTACGCCAGCACCGCCGAGGTGTCCGCCCTGCTGGCCTCCGGCGAGGCGGAATATGCCACCCTGATCGAGCCACAGGTCACATCCGCGATGAACCAGAACAGCGAAGTACGCCGGGCGCTCAGCTTTGAAGAGGAGTGGCAGCGGGTCACCGGCACCGACACCATGATCCCCAACGCCGGCTTCGGCACCACCCAGAGTTTCATCGACGAAAATCCGGAGCTGACAGAGCAATTCCAGGCCGCCTACGCTGAGAGCGTCCAGTGGGTGCTGGACCACCCCGCCGAGGCCGCCGCTCTGGCCGAGGAGCACCTGGGCATGAAGGCCGCTGTGGTAGAGGCCGCGATCCCCAATATGGGCCTGACCTTCAAGAGCGCCCAGGACGCCCGGGGAGAACTGGATACATTCTATAATCTGCTCAACGACTTTGACCCCTCGATGATCGGCGGAAAACTCCCCGACGACGGGTTATACTATGCGGGGTAAGGCGGCCCTCTGGCTCCGCCGCGCCCTGGGCGTGGGCCTGCTGCTGGGTATCTGGCAGCTGGCCTCGCTCTGTTTCTCCCCTCTGGTGCTCCCTTCTGTCCCACAGGTGACGGGTACGCTGGCAGGACTGTTCCGGGAGCCGGATTTCTGGCCCACCATCGGCACTACTCTGCTGCGTCTGGCGCTTGGCCTGGGAATCGGGGTTGCGGTGGGCACGGTGCTGGGACTGCTGTTCGGGCTGTGCCCCAAACTGGAAGATGTGGGGATGCCGTTCATCCATGTGCTCCAGTCGGTACCTCCGGTATGCTGGGTCGTGCTGGCCCTGGTATGGTTTGGGTTCAATGGCTGGCCCTGTGTATTCATTGTGGCGACATCCACCATTCCAACGGTGGTGATCAACCTGAGCCATGGCGTGCGGAGTGTAGACCCGGAGCTTCTGGAGATGGCGAGGCTCTACCGCTTTTCCCGCAGGAAGATCCTGCTCCATGTGACGCTGCCCTCCATCCGCCCTTATTTCTTCTCCGCACTGGAGATCGTCGTGGGCGGCGGGTGGAAACTGGCGGTGATGGGAGAGGTCCTCACCACGAACAGTGGGATCGGCGGCGCCATCACCACCGCGAGGCTGAATATCCAGCCCGACGCGATCATCGCGTGGGCATTCCTGCTGGTGGCAGGATGCTTTATTACGCAGAAGCTGGTGTGCCTGCTTCTGTCCAGGAGAGGGGGAGCCCCATGCTGAGACTGAGCGGGCTCTGCAAGCGCTTTGAGGATCTGCCCGTACTCTCAAACCTGTCCCTCACCCTGTCCCGGGGCGAGATTGTCGCCTTGATCGGCCCCTCCGGCTGCGGGAAAACCACGCTGCTGAACATCATTTCCGGCCTGACGGCGCCGGATGCCGGTACGGTGGAGGGTGCGGATGGCAGGCTGAGCTATATGTTTCAGAGCGCCCGGCTGCTGCCCTGGCGCACGGTGGAGGAAAACATCCGGCTGGTGCGGGAGGACGCGCCCGCCGAGGAAGTGCGCTCCCTCATCACTGCTGTGGGGCTGGAGGGGTTTGAACGCTATTATCCCGGCCAACTCTCCGGCGGCATGGCCCGCCGGTGCGCCCTGGCCCGGGCATTCCACTTCGGCGGTGAGATTTTCCTGATGGACGAGCCATTTCAGGGGCTGGACTACGGAATCCGCATGGAGATGCTGTCCATGCTGTTATCCATCTGGCAGCGGGAGCGGCCCGGGGTGCTTTTTGTTACACATGAGATCGACGAAGCGCTCACTGTGGCGACCCGCATCGCCGTGCTCGCTCCGCGCCCCACTGCAATCTGCCAGTGGTTTGACCTCCCCGGCCCGGAGGGGCGGGACGCCTCCGCCCCTGAACTGGCCCGACTGCGCCAAGAGATCATCCGGCGAATCACTGGTTATAACCAGTCTGGTTGCCACGGCAATGGCGGCCCACAAGAAAAGGTGATATACTAACTTTTAGAACACGGAAGGAGGCTCGGAAATGGACATTCTCCGCAATCTGCCGGTTCAGCAGCCGGCGGCTCTGAGCGAACTCATCTCCATCCAGCCGGGGCGCGTGGTGAGCATGGCTCTTTCCCGTAGCGAGCACTGCCAAATGACGCTGTTGGCTTTTGGGGACGGAGAGAGTATCAGTGAGGAGCGCTACTTCGGCGACACGGTCTATTATGTGCTGGAGGGTGATATGCCTCTGCGCCTGGAGGGGCACGAGGTTTGTCTGGGCGCAGGGGATTGTCTGGCTGTGCCAGCGCAGACCACCCACGCCATTGGCGGGAACGGCCCCTTCAAACTGCTGCAAATTACCATCCAATCAAACTGAGGAGGATCTGTATGGAACCGTTGATCAAAAACCTGCCCCATGCCCAGCCCTTTCCCCTGAAGGATCAGGTCGGGTACGAGCCCGGTAAAGTTGTCAGCCTGACCCTGGCCCAGCGGCCTGGTGTGGGGATGACGCTGTTCGCCTTTGATGCGGGCGAGGCCATCAGTACCCACGCCGCCCCCGGGGACGCCATGGCCACCATCCTGGAGGGCACCGCTCAGATTACCATTGACGGTGTCCCACACACGCTGAACGCCGGGGAGGCTGTCATCATGCCGGCCGGCATCCCCCACGCGGTCCAGGCCGTGACCCCATTCAAAATGTACCTGGTGGTTGCGAAGGAGTGACCCTTTCCCATCCAATGCTCTGTGGACAGACCCAGGTGGGGACATGACAAATCACAGCATAAAACACAGCCCCGTCTGACCGTATGAACAAGGTCAGATGGGGCTGTGTTCATGCTTTTGCTGGCGGCAACAGATTGGTCATGCTGCGCAGGCTGATGCCCAGAGTGGACAGGTTGTGGAGCGTGGCAGAGGTGGCTGGCGCTAGGATGCCCAGGGCTCCCAAGGCGATGAGTCCGCCATTGAAGCCGATGACAAAGCGGTAGTTAGACTGGATGCGGTTCATCAGGGCCACGGACAGCCGCCGCAGCTGCACCAGTTCGAACAGGTCGTTTGCCGCGATGGTGATGTCCGCGATCTCCCGGGCGATGGCGGCGCCATCGCTGATTGCGATGCCCACATTGGCAGCGGACAGAGCCGGGGAGTCGTTGATTCCATCGCCGATCATGACCACCGTGCGGCCCTGTGCGCGCTCGGCCTGCACAAAACGGGCCTTGTCCTCCGGCAGCACCTCAGCCCGGTACTCGTCCACTCCCACCTGGGCGGCGATGGCTGCCGCAGTGCGCTCACTGTCGCCAGTGAGCATGACGATCTTGCCCACCCCCAGGTCATGGAGGGCAGCTACCGCATCCACCGCCTCGACGCGCAAGGGGTCAGAGATACAGATAACTGCGGCCAGTACGCCGCCGACCGCCAGATACAGGTGGCTGTACTGCTTAGGCAGGGCGTCGAAGGCGTCCTGCTCTCCCGGCGGGACAGTGCAGCCCTCATCCTCAAAGACGAAGTGGGCACTGCCAATGATGACCCGCCTGCCGTCTACCGTGCTGGCGATGCCGTGGGCCACCAGGTACTCCACCTGGGAGTGCATCTCCTCGTGGGCAAGCCCCCGCTCCCGGGCGGCCTGGACCACGGCGTTGGCCATGGAGTGCGGGAAGTGTTCCTCCAGGCACGCGGCCAGACGGAGCATTTCCGGCTCCTTGTTCCCACCAAAGGGGATCACCTGGGCCACCACGGGGCTGGCATGGGTCAAGGTGCCAGTCTTGTCAAAGACGATGGTGTCCGCCTGGGCCACGGCCTCCAGGTACTTTCCGCCCTTCACGGTCACATGGAAGCGGCTGGCCTCGCTCATGGCGGAGAGAACCGCCAGAGGCATGGACAGTTTCAAAGCGCAGGAGAAGTCCACCATCAGCACAGACAGAGCACGGGTGACATTGCGGGTGAGCAGATAGACCAGTGCGCTCCCTGCCAGCGTGTAAGGCACCAACTGGTCGGCCAGATGTGCCGCGTGATTCTCCGCCGCGGACTTGAGCTGCTCCGACTCCTCGATCATGGCTACGATCTTGTCATAGCGGCCCTCGCCGGACTGCTGGGTGACCGTGAGGACGCATTCGCCCTCCTCCACCACCGTGCCGGCATAGACGCTACTCCCGGGCCGTTTGGGGACAGGAATGGATTCTCCGGTGAGGGACGCCTGATTGACCATGACCTCGCCCTCCACGATGGTGCCGTCTAGTGGGATCATGCCGCCCATGCGGACAACTACCTGATCCCCGGCCTGCACCTGATGGAGCGGGAGCAGTTCCTCTCCTTTTTCGGTTTTCATCCAGACCCGGTCGATGTTCAGAGACATACTCCGAGCTAGGTTTTCCACAGACTTTTTGTGGGTCCACTCCTCCAGCAACTCGCCAAGCCGTAGCAGGAACATCACAGAACTGGCTGTGTCGAAGTCCCGCCGCGCCATGGACAAGCAGATAGAAATCCCGTCCAGCAATTCTACATGGAGCTGTCTTCGCAACAGACACCGGAGTGCTCGGAACAGGTATGGAACAGCTTTCACAACAGCGTAGGCTGTCCGCAGCGGTGCCGGAAAAAACAGGGAGCGGACTGCCTTAAACGCGACCATACCCACCAGCTTTTCCTCATAGGCACGATTGAGCGCCCGGCTGCTGTGGAGCGGGACCAATTCCGCCAGCGCATGATTCTGATAAGAAAAACCGGCGAGGGCCCTTAGTAAATCCTGCCGATCTCCCTGATACTCAATCACCGCGCAGCGGGTCCGCTCATGGACAGACGCCCGCTCCACCTGCGGCAGAGTCAGCAGCCATGCCTCCAGCATGTCGGCCTGTTCCAGCGTCATGCGCTGCTGCATGGCCTGAACGCGGATTCGTCCGCGGCATTCGTGTTTAATTTGAAATTTCATGATTGCCTCCATAGAACGAGAGGGACCGCCTCCCGGCGGCCCCTCCCTCGTTTCTTACGCATTACGCTTCAGAACACTCTACGCTGGCAGCCTCCTCCGCCTTCGCACGCTGCTCATTGATTTCCTTGGCGGAGGCCAAGATATCAGCGGCATTTTCCTGGACAGAGGTGACCGTCTCCATCACGGACTCCTTTACCCGCAGAGCCGCGGCAGTGGCGTGTGTATAGGCTTTCTTCGCGTCCTTGCTGGACAGCAGCTTGAAGCCAGCAGAGCCGAACAGCACGCCGCTGGCGAACAGACCTACTCCCTTATAGATATTCATATTGCTCACCTCGCATTCAGCGGTGCCGGTATCCGGTAATGATGGCCATGACCATGCAGACGACAGCGCCCCAAGCCCAGAAACGGTGGTGTTTCATTGGATAGTCCCTCCCTCGCCAGACATGGCACCTTATTTGAGCACACATAATAACATACGAATCTTAGACTTTTCTATCCGTTTCGGACGAAAACCGTTGCAAATGGATTTTTATTTGCATTCCGTCGAAATTGGGAGGGAGGCATATGGTAGCGCTGCTTGAACGCGATGCCGAACTGGCTGACGCTGGAATATCCTACTGCTGTAGAGATCTGGAGCACGCTCTGGGTCGTAGTAGCGAGGAGTTCCGCGGCCTGGGCCATGCGCTGTTCCAGGAGATACTGGTGAATCGGGACTCCATACACCTGACGGAAACAGGACTTCAACGCTGTGCCGGAGATTCGAAACTGTTGGGACAGTATCTGAATCGTCAGTCGCTCATCCAGGTGCCCCACCAAGTATTTCTGAATCTCGCGTATGGTTTCAATCTGACTATGTGTATGGTAATCACACTGCGGAGGTAAGGCCAGCCCCTCTCGCTGTGCATGGAGCAGGAACAAAACCTCCAGCGCCTTGATGACATAGTAATCTCCGATATGTCCCGGCTGCATATAGTCCAGGGCAGAAAACAGAGCTTCGCTCCAGAGTGCTGCCTTCAGCATACAAGGATCATTCCAGGCACGGGAGATGGACTCTCCCAAGTCGGAGTGCATAGCACGCAGGGCCGACCACGCGGCTTTCGCTTCCATCCGAATAAGGGCACCATAGAATGACTCCGAAGCAAACTGGCCCCGATACGCTTCTGTACGGACTGGGAGAAACAATACCTGATCGGCGCTAAGGCTAAGACGCCGGTGGCCGGCCCATTCCAAAATAAGCCCGCCTTTGCGGCAAAATAGGATCTCCAGAGCCTCCGACTCCTGGATAAACGGGAACTCTTCCGAGGGGGGTGCTCCCTCCAGTCGGAAGATAGCCGCCTGCTCCGCGGGCAACTGGGTGACGGTCCAGCCGTCCCAGGATAAAAGTGCATCCAGCATGGCGCTTACTTTCGGAAGGAGAAGAGGCCCTTCTTCTCATAGGGGGCCGACTGGATGGAAAGGACCTGATAGCCTGTGGCGGAGATCGCACTGCGCAGGGCGTCCTCATCTAATCTGTTCTCACACAGGATCTGCGTCTGCCCTTTGCTGTGGGACGAAGTGACCTTTTTAATGGGAAATGCCTTGCGGACTGCGTCGTTGACATGAGCTTCGCACATGGAACAGGCCATTCCTTCCACTGCGATGGTGTATTGGAGCATTACAGTTTCCCTCTCATCTTGTTAGTTTTTGCTAACTATTCAGTACAAATAAAATACCAGAACCGCAGTTTGCCAGATACTTTTGCTTATCTGCACTCCTACCCCTGGCATTCAATAGTTAGCATTTACTAACTAATAATACCACAAATTTTAATGCCCTGCAAGTCCCTTGAAAAAAAGAGTATTGTGTCACGTAGAAAATATCCATACGGTACGATATTTTTGTCAAGGAGTCCGCCTGTCACAGTCGATGGATATTCTCTTTTCACATGATACCGCTCCCACGGCTCCGAAAAGAGGTTGAGGGCACAGATGCTTGGGGCTTCCGTGCAATCCACTTGGTGGCGATCACCAATTAAGAGAAATCTAATTCTCTTTATCAAATAACCCCTCATAGCCTTGGCGGGCCTATATGTGGGTTCACTCATTCTGCTTCTATGGTCTTCTGAATGGTCGGGTATATCATCTGACATTCAAAAAGAAAATCCAACTAGATCAATGCGTCGTGGAAAACTCTTGACAGTGGGATCTATCATTTGCCACCAAAAGTGCAACTTTATCCGATCTTCACAGCCCGGTTTGCAGTTGCCGTGACCTCAAAAACATGATATGATGCTTGAAAAGGGGGAATTGACTTGGCACAGAAAGGACTCAGCCATGATGTTATGGAGGCGGCCGCACCATTCACGGATCTGCAGAACTGTCTGGCGAGGAAAACTATCCCCCAATTGCGCCGCCTCGCGGCAAATCTCCATTTAAATGGTACCTCTAAATTGCGAAAAAATGAATTGATCGGCGTAATCCGCAACGACTTACTGCGGCCCGAGCGGTTAGAAGCGGTCCTGTACGGCTTAGAAGAACCAGAGTGGATACTTTTTCAAAAATGCGCGGCAGCCGATGCCTACCCACTAAAAACGGCTGCACAGGGGATGGAAGGCATTCTACCCTTCCTAGGATATCTTCAGGCCTTTCAGCATGAGAATCGTCAATTTTACGTTGTACCGAAGGATGTGCGTGCAATCTACCAGGAATTGGCTACCGCCAGTTTCCTGGCACGCAAGAAACGCGACAACCTGATCCATTCCTACGCCATGGCGGCGGTTAATCTGTATGGCGTGATCCGCCAGGATGACCTGATCACCATTTTCAACAGCCAGAACAGTAAGAAACTCGCGGAGGCGGAACTTTTCCCCACCCTGCTCCGGCACATCGCCTCAATGTGCGGTTATGTGCTATGGGAGGAATACTTAGTCCATCACGGCTTCGAGGAAAATGAATTCCGTGATGTTGCGGACCTTTTGACCAGGATTGGAAGCAAGCCGCGATACATTCCCCCGAAGCCCGAGTTCCTCAAGTATGCAGATATCGACTACTATGAGGAAACCGCCGCCACACTGCTGATGGAGCAATACCTCCGACGTGATATGGGATTGAGCCACGAGGATGTGAATGCGGTCATGTCGGAACTCCACTTCGCCATGCTTCTGGAGGTACGCCCTGTTGAGTATCTGAATATTCTCCGTGACTGCAAGATATTTATTTCCCGGAAAGACCTGCAAATCGTTCTGGATATTCTGTCGGAAATGGCGAACAGCACACGGCTCTGGTCAAACAACGGGAGAACTCCGAACGAAATTTTTGAGTTGTACGAGCAGCCACGCCTCAATAAACTGCCATCCAAAACAGTAAAGGTCGGGCGTAACGATCTCTGCCCCTGTGGGAGTGGAAAGAAATATAAAAAGTGCTGCGGCAGATAGTCTATTGCAGCATGAAACGAGGAATCCCCGCAGCAGATGTCATCATAGACTATATGATCCTGCAGGTATGCTGGCCCTCGTTGTCAAAGAAAGAGCGCATCGTCTTTGCAAAGAGTAGCCGGGCTCTAATTCCATACAGTTCCCTGTGGCTGCCCGCGGAAGAAGGCAATTCAGACGCCCCAGCTGGCTAGACAGATAAACTCAATCATTCGTACCAGACAAGCAAAAACGGGCCCGCGGAAGCATTGCTCCCGCGGGCCCGTTTTTTCATGCTCGCAGCACGTTCATCAACTGATGCATAGACAGCCGAAAGCAGGACATGCTTCAGCCATTGTCTACCGGAACAGAGTCTAAAACAGCGTGCCATCCCTTTGGTGCAAATCAGGAAAGCGCCCCCGAATACTCATAGTCTCTCTGCCGTTTTAGGACCTTCCTCGCCTTAGCAACCCACGCTGTAACATAGTTGGCCGGTACGCCAAACAGTTCTCCAATCTCACGGTTGCTGTATCCTTCAGCGAGCAGCCGGATGGCCTGCATCCCTTTTGCAGCCACTCCGGTGGCGTCTGCCTCGGCTCGATCCAAAAAGTGAAGGAGACTGAGGCTTGCCTCCCGCTGTTCTGTGGTCTCATCGTCCAGTACCGAACACGGCATCTCATCTGGATCGGTGGCCACTTCCCTGCCCCGGCGTGTTGCGTACTCCAACTGTGTATAGATCTCATTGCGGATCAGGCGGTAGGCATAGGTCGAAAAGGCCACGTTATACCCTGGCTGGTCCGTCTGGGCGGCTTTACATAGGCCAATGCATCCAATCTGGAACAGGTCGTCATAGTCATAGATGCAGCCCGTGCCCAATGTATGCACACAGTCCTGGATCACCTTCCCCACCAAGCCCATATTCTCCTCCACCTTGATTTGCTGTTCATTCGTCAACGGCTTCAACATTTCATTCACCTCCAGATACCTTTCCTAACCGCTCCTTCTCTCCCATCCGTTCCTGATACAGTTTCCTGCTCTCCCGGATGACCACCTGACAGTAATACTCTCCCAGATGCCCAATATGGGCGTGAGCCATCGGTGCCTGCACAATCATGCCCAGCCACTGATAAGCATCACGCTTACTCATGATCCCTGACTGGTACAGACGGTTGAATTCCTTATGCGCGTTATAGCGTAGCCGCCTCAGTTCCGGTCCCGCCAAACTGCCCATCGGCTTCAATGTCTTTGCATGTGCCATCACAAAGGAATCACAATCCGGATATCTGGAACAGACATAGGCCATCGCTCCCTCCTGGTGTACCCTGCATAAACCCTCCGCGCTGCGCAGAACCGCAGGGCTGCCGCAGTGGCAATGTAGGCGCCCACTACCCGGCAGTACACTATCCTTGCTGCGGTTTGATTTTCTCTTCATGCTAAAATCCTCCTCTCGAAGTAATGACATATGACAGACTCGCATCAGCCTGAGCGGAACCGGGAAAAACGAAAAAGACCGGAAGACCGCTGAAAAAAGACAATGCAGAGCCAAGCGCTGGAATAGTGGTGTCGCATCCAGCCATTGACTCTGCACTGTATTTCAGCGGCCTTCCGGCCACATTCTTTTCAGACAAGACCTGCGCGTTGTGGGGCCGCGGGACAGCGGCTCCGTAACGATTCCCCGCACCATTTCAGCAGGTCTGACGCCATGGCGCCCCGGCGTATCGAAAGCCTCTACGCAGTATCTTGCTATATTGGAATTATAGCAGAATCCATCCAAAAAGTCAATAAAAATCACAAAAAACACAGTGATTTTCGCAAAAATCCCACTCATTTCAGTCTGGGAGTATCCATCTCAGTCTGGGACAATTTCAGGGCTCAGTATTCGTCATCGTCCCCATCCTCCCAGTTATCACAAACCGACTGCTGGCGCCGTTTGGCAATGTAGAGCGCGGCCAGACCCGCCCCAGCGAGGGCCAAGCCGGTCAGGAACAGGATCAGCGTGCCGACTGGGATGCCGCCTGAGTTTGCATCAGGTTCTTCCTGCTGCGCCACATCCGCAGCGGCGTCTTGTGACGGCTCAGCCGGCTCCTGTACAGCCTGGCCTTGCCCCGTGAGCGGATCTGGGATAGGTACCGTGGAATTGAGGCAGCTGAGGGTATAGGTCTTGCTGCCGCCCAAATCCATGGTCAGTACTCCGCTGCTGTCTACAACAATGGGGGCCGGGAATACTCCGGCGTCAGTGCGTAGTTCAAACTCTACACCCGCCCAGCGCGTTCCAAGCTGCAGAATCAGTTGATCTGGCTGCTGTGTCAGTTGTGGTTCTGTGCCATCGGTATCGGCCAAAGCCGCTGGACACAACACTGACATCAACATTACAATCACCAACAGAGACAGGCAGGCCCGTCCCGTTTTCTTTCTCGTTCTATTCATCTTAGTTCATCTCCTCTTCGCAGAAAATGAATCAGGGTGAACGCACCTCATGCGTTCACCCTGATTCCAAGTGCTATCCAAATTCTACTGTGTTTCACCATCCAGCAGGAAATCCAGCGCATTCACGATCTTAATCCCGTTGATGTCGGTATCCAGCGGCTGATCCATCGTAATGACGACTTTCTCGTAGTTGTCCTGTACCGCCATCAGAGGCGCCAGTTCCCGTTTCCGTGTTTCAGAATCACTCATGGTTTCGGTCACTTGGATATATCTTTTGGGGCCGTTGCTGGTTGCGATAAAATCGATCTCCTTATCGTCCAGTTTCCCAATCGCCACATCGTATCCACGCCGGAACAGTTCCAAATATATGATATTCTCCAGCAGATGGCCGGTGTCACCGCCCCGGTCACCCAGCAGGTAATTGCGAAGGCCAGTATCCACGATATAATACTTGCCCAGTGTCCGCAGATAATCCTTTCCCTTGATGTCAAACCGCTTGACCTCATAGAAGATATAGGACTCCAGCAGGGCGTCTATATAGGCCGAGATGGTCTGCACGGCTGGCTTGCTCTTACGGTTCCCCTCCTCCAGGAGGCCCTCCGTCACAAGCGTGTTGCCGATGGAGCGGATCGAGGTGTTGTTCCCAATGTTGTCGGACAGAAAGAGGATGATCTTCCGCAAAAGCAGTGCGTCTGTAATGGCCCGCTGTTCCTTCCGGCGGCCGCGCTCCAGGATGTCCCGCACTACCACAGCAGAGTAAATGCCATCCAGCAGCATATGGACCTTTTTTTGATCAAGCCCGGTTTCCGAAATGGCTGGCATCCCGCCGAAGCGGATGTATGCCTGAAACAGTTCCCGCAAATCCATCATTTGTCCCTGTTTGTCAATGGCCCGCTTCCGTTGGCCGCCTGCGGGAGATTGATATGACTCCACTGTGTACCCTTGAAAATCAAGGAATTCCGCAAAGGAGAGGGGCAGCATCTTCACTTCCACATATCGGCCGGACAGGTAGGTGGACAACTCGGATGAGAGCAAAAAAGCATTGGAGCCGGTTACATAGATGTCGCAGTCTAGGTCGATCCGAAAGGAGTTGACCGCATTCTGCCACTGGGGGACCTTTTGAACCTCATCAAAAAAGAGGTAAAGCCTCTTCCCCGCCAGTTTCCGCTCCATTACCGCTTGGTAGAGAGCCTTGCTATCCATATCGGCGTACTGCATAGACTCAAAATTCATAGAGACGATCTGCTCCGCTGCCACACCGTTTTCCCTAAGGTGCTCTTCCATCAGTTCCAGCAGGCTGGACTTCCCACAACGCCGAATACCGGTGACCACTTTTATGAGGTCTGTGTCCTGGAACGAAATCAATTGCTTTAAATACCGAGTACGGTTCCTGAGTTCCATGAACTCACCTCCCAGTCATCATCTTATCACATCCCTTCTAAATTGTAAAGTTGATAATATCAATGTGACAAATTTCGATTTTTATTTTTTTTGTCACATCAAAAGCATTATCGAGTTGTAGACATATGTGTGATCACACCCCAGATCCGGTTGTTCTCGTGGTTGATACCGAGGATGCGCACAGTCGCCCTGGCGCCCCGTGGCGGCCGGCCGCGCTTGGGATAGGTACATAGGCAGTCGACGCCTCCGTCCAGGGATACGAACACGCCGTTGAGGTCCACCATGCTGACGGTGCCCACGTAGCGGTTGCCCACCACATATTTCTTCAAGGCCTTTTCGTAGGGGTTTTCCATCGCCTGCTTTACCGATGCGGACACCCGAGGGTGGCTGCGGTCGCTGCGGTCCACCTCTAGGACCTTGACCAGCACGCGCTGGCCAGGCTGATAGTGCTGTGCGGCATCCACCCACCGCTGATAGGAAAGTTCCCGCAGCGGGATGTAGCACTCCGCGCCGAACAGGTCAATAAAGATGCCGGCCCGGATAACGGAGATAACCCGGGCCTCTGCACGGATTCCTTCATAGATCTGATAGTTGCCGTCCCGGTCGGTACGGAAATAATACTCCCGCCGCTTGAGTGCCATAGCCTCCAGACGGCTGGCAGCCACTACATTGTTTTCCTGGTCGACGCCCTTGACAATGTAGTCCACCTCCGCACCCAGTCTCTTATTGAGCAGATAGTGGAGTACATCACCCCGAGGCTGCCCGCGATAATCCTCCGGCTCCTCAATAGCCTCCAACACCGGAATGATCACTTTGAAGTCACCATGGTAGATGACCGCATAGGACATCTCCGGGTTGTCTGCCAGCCGCTCCACACCCTGGATTGTGCCGGTGAGTATCTTCTTACTTTTAAGGGATTCCACCAGATCCAGCAGATCGCTGCGCAGCCGGTCTGTATCTGTCTGCACGGTACGCTCGGCGTCAATGGAGACGACCCTCTGGCGGCGCCGGCCAGGCATCCGGAGTTTTTGGGACTGCCCTGTATTGGTTTCCTCCTCATCGGAGGCCTCAGCGTCAGAAGCATCGGATTTTGGTTCCGCCTCAGATACCTTCTTGCGGGTGCTCCTGCGGCGCCTTGCGGGCGGCGCGCCGGCCTCCGCATCCTGAACTGATTCCGAGTCAGTCTGGGGCGTATCGTCATTTTCACCAGGCTGAAGCCGCTCATCGCAATCTCCTCCCGAATCAGACTCGGTCTGGGAATCGGAGGCACCTTCGCCAGGTTCGGTACCTGGTTGCCCGCCAGGCTGAGGCAGCTCATCCTGAAAATTATACTCAGTCTGGGGAACGTCATCAGGTTCCAAACTGGATTCTGTTTCAGTCTGGGAACCAGAGTCGCCTTCACCAGGTTCAGCACCAGGCTGAAGCGATTCATCTTGGGATGCATCCCCATCATTCTCAGTCTGGGGATGCGGTGCCTGGCCATCCGCAGCTTCGCCCAAATTCTCGTCAGTCTGGGAGGCATCCGGGTCCAATGTAGTCGCACTTGCCAGTTCCAGATCGATCATGCCCGCAGGCGGGCTCCCATCTGGGTACAATTCCGAATCGGTCAGGCCGGCAGTAATGCCATCCTGCTTTTCTTCAGAGTTCTGTTCCTGAATCTCTTTCTTGGTTTTTGCCATGGTATTGAGTCCTCCTTTGTTTTTTCATCGTGCTTTAATTACTCAAAAATCCGTCGGCGGCCTAGCGCTCTCATAGAGGGTCTTGGGCCGTTTGGCGGGTTTTGACGGTTGTTCTGGCGGCGCAGCAGCCGGGGGCGCGCTAGTTTGAGCTGGAGCAGCAGGCTTCTCGCCCTGTTTTGCTGCAGACGCTCCGCGACCTGCTGTTTTCTCTTTTGCCGTCTTCTTTTTTTCCGGTGGTGGAGTTTCCTCCGCTTGTGGGTGGACCATCACCGGAGCGGGCTTCTCCTCAGGATGTGCAGGCTTGTAGTCCCGGATATGGGCCTTCACGCATTCTTTGGCATACGGGTGTTCCGTAAAGTCAAACTTCTTGGCCCGCAGAACCTTCTGTCCGCGGATGATGATGAGCAGTTCATCGTTGGGCAGGCGCAGCACCTCATCTGGAGTCAGTACGCGGCGGCGGCCGATTCCCTCTGTGTAGCGGTATTGAGGAATAACCTGCGCAAGGGCGATACTTTGTCGTGTGGTCATAGTGGAGTTGACTTCCACTGTCATGTCTCCGCTGCGGGCACTGAAGTATTGCGCCGACACATCATCAGTGGCTCCCAACATAACCTGCGTATCCGCGTTGCCTAATAGTTCCGCCCACAGATTATCGGGATACCGGTTCTGAAGCTGAGGCAGGCTCTGGCAGACCATCAAAATCTGCAGGGCCCTTGAGCGTACTGTGCTGAGTCGCCGGCCAAAGTCAGGGATCACGCCAATGTTGTTCATCTCATCCAATATGATATTGACCGGCACCTTGCATCGCTGCTCCGGCATACTGTCCGCATAGCGCACCAACTTAATGAACAAAAATACAAAGAAAAGAGACGACAAAAACTCAAGAGATGAGTTTTGGTCGTCCAAGATGATAAAGTATGCGCATTTTTGTTTGCCCGGCAGTGACAAATCAATATCCGAGCGACGGGTAATCTGACGCACGGCTTCGCTTTGCAACACCTGAAGCCTGGTTCCAAGGCCAAGCACAATGCCAGCCCGTACTGCATCACTGCCTTGACTGAACAGGCTGTATGGAGCCTTAGCCGGATGGTCCAGCGGCAGCCGATCAAAAATCATAGTCAGTTCTTTTTCTGTGTTCTGGGTGATCATTTGATAGACGGCCGGCAGGTTTTTCTCCTCCGGTTTGCGGGTAGAGTCCATATCCACATAAAGGATCAGGCTTTTGAGCAGATTTGCCTCGCCATTATCCCAGAAATGATCACTCTCACCATCTCCCTTCGTGTTGGCGATGATGACATCGGTAAGCACCTGTGCCATGAGGGTGTCCCCGCCCAGGTCGAACATACAGTTCCAGGAGTCGCCAAGTTCCGGCTGTAACAGATTGTAGACCCGAACTAGATAGCCGTGCTTGCGAAACAGTTCTGCCGTGTCCGCATACATTTCGGATTTTGGATCTGAAATCACCACGGATTCCCCGCGCCGGATACTCTGGAACAGCGCCGGGCGGATGATTCCGCGGGATTTCATTGTTCCGCTTGCGCCGAAGACGGCAATGTGCTTATTGAGCCGGGTATCCTCCGGCAGACAAATGACGGCTCCTTTCTCCGTCTTGCCTAAGATAATCCCCTTCGCATGGCCGGGGCTGCTGATCTCCAGGATGGCACGCATCTCCTTGTCGCTCATCCACCCCGCTGTGCCATAGGTCCCCCGCTTACTGCGGGAGAAATTGCGAGGATCATAGTCGCCATTGCCAAATCGATCTTGGAAATGGATGAAAAGATATACACCACTGCCGATGACTGCCACAAGGGCAACGCATTTCAGACCGCTTGCGGTCATGGCGCTCCGCCAGCAGCACACCGGCGAAAAACAGATCGCGTCCATTGTGGCTTTGCCAGTGATCCCGCCCTCTGCAAGCCACTTCTGATAATTGAGGTTGAATTGGTTGACCAACCCACCTATGTAAAAAATCGCCGCCATACTCAGTATGACGGCGAGTACAATTCCTATTGTGCGAATATACTTCGACTGCATGGCAGTCCCCCCTTCCAGTCAGATCTCATCTGCCTGAGGTCCGATCCCCAGCGCCGCCTCCAAGTCAGTCATGCTGATTTCACGCAGCTGTGCCCGAGGGCCGATATACCCGTGCAGGAATGGGCATTGCCAGGGGAAACACATGATCTCATATGGGACCTTGCTGTGCTCCAGCGCCTGCCGCACCCGCACAAGCCGTGCGATGTCGCCGTCCAAGTGGGAGAGAATCAGGGTATTCCCGTTTTGAGCGTCATACTCCATCACGCCCGGTCCCACTGTACGCATCTGCTCCGGAAAGACAACTGACAGGACCCGCTCTTTCCAGTCTGGGAGCGTTAGGAGCCTCAGCAGTCGGATTCCCTGCTCTGTCATTGGGATAAAATGTACGTGTGGATAGATACGGTCAAAACGCAGTTCTATGCGGCCGCTTTTATCCGACTCCAGCAAGGTCTGCAGGGCCAAATCCATATTCTCTCCCAACAGAAGTGCATGGTCTGCCCGGGCGGGGCCTGCATTCATACGGGATAATTCTTCCAAATGCCGTGCTGTCTTGAACTCGCCCATACCGCTCCACTTCATCACTGCATTGCGCGTGTTATAGACAGCATAACAGTAACCAGGGCTGAAGAGCGCGCCCGTGAGCCGTGTGAAAATCGTCTTGTTCATTTCCGCATGGTCCAGCCGCTTCACGGATTTTGCCGTGTAAAAACTCGCCCCATCCAGTACAACCTGCTGAATTGCCCGCCTTTGGAGAACAGGCAGTAGAAAAGGACGTGTCTCCACGTCCGCAACCAAGCACATCGCCACCGTCTCTGCGACTCGGTGGTTGCGCTCGATATGTTCCGCACTCCCAGAAAAACGATGATTTCGAGTGATGTCTAAATAGTGTGCGAGGGCTGCCGGATGGAGGGTCTGCAGGAGGGGGAGCGCACTCTTATACAGCCGGATTGTCCGCCGCTCGCCCCTCCCACTTGTGGTAATCATTTTACAGGAGCCAAGGTCTGCCCCAGTGGAGGTGCGGAAGTCCTGCACATGCTCCAGCCGGTGGACAAGGTCCTCCAGCGTCCGGCTGCTGCCTAACAGATGCAGAGAGCGCATGGGGTATTCCCCAGCAATGGCCAGTAAAAGCAGCAGGCGGTAAACATGACTGCCCGGTCGCAGTGTGATCATTGGGACTGCCCGGTCGTGTCTGATTTTAAGGCATGGCTTTTCCTCTCTTTGCCGCAAAACGCCTCCCTGTCACCTTGGGAAACCCTTGATTTTTCAGGTATTTTCCTGCGTTTCGGATTTACGTGGAAAAATGGGGTGAAACTGGGCCTCAAATCCCGTACTTTTTTAGTCCCAAATTTCGCTCGTTTCATACAGTCTTTCCTCCTCCAAATCATTCGCCTGTTCTGCCGCCAGCCATGTGGGGAACCGGCTGGTTGGGATTACATAGACCTCCGTCTGATCCTCTGCCCCGGCGGCGCTGCAATAGTAGTGGGCGCATCGCCGCGGCGCATCATCCGGAAGCAGGTACAGCGTGATGATGTCTGTCACCATGTTGACCTCAATGTTATCGTGGTCCCGATAGGCACGCTCCGGACGTTCCCGACAGTACACATGGCGGTAGGCCAGCACGCAATTTTGATAGAGAGCCGGCGGCTTTCCAGCAAAATAGCGCCGCAGCGCCGGGTAGAGATACTGCTGGATGTAGATGGGGGAGCCGGACTCCTTCTTCGGCAGCAGTGCAGGGATCTGCAAACGAAACCACCCACGCTTTGCATATCCCATCTCCACGGGGATCGTGTCCATCAGCATCTGCTCCTTCAGTTCCGCTGCCTTGGGATGTCCGGTATAGGCTGGCAGGACACGCGCAAGAAGCGCGAGTTTCTCTACCTCCGCGGAAAATGCGAATGCCGCCCCGAACGCACCGGCCATGTCCTCCCGCTCCAGCAAACGGCGAGTACGGGCTAATTCCACCGCCGCTCTTCCCGCCCGATGCTCCGCTGCTCCAAGCGCCCGCTCAAACTCAGACCGCGGCATAGGTGTCCCCCTCGCTTTCCGTAAAGAACCGTACATCCGGCGTCTCCTGTCCGTTGTAATCCACAGTCGCAAACAGGTGAGGCGCAGATGGCAAGACCAGCTCCTGCGCCATGTTGATATGTGGCAGGACAAGGATATACCGCAGATCCTCCTGAGGCTGAAGCAGTCTGGTCAGATGCTGTTCGCCATCGTAGAGGACAACAATCTCATATCCAATATCTTCTTTGAGGAAGAAAATCTGGGACGGATAAGTAGCGGGATAGTGAGCCATAGGGTCCACCCTGTCAATGAACTGCAGCAACACCCATACGGCAAGGATCATGCGCTGATCCGGCTGGCACATGGGGTCCACCCCCAGATAGTACCCGCCGGAGATTTCGTGGAGCATGACCTCGTTCTTGAGCGCACGAATAATCTTTTCTGCCGTCTTAGGCGGTTTGTCCTTCAGCATTCGGACAATTTGCGCTTTAGGCAGCGGCCCATACTCTGTCAGCCAATGGATGATATACTGTTCTTCCTGTAACAGCATAGTTTTGTTTCCCTCCTTCCTCTATGTGTATAAATGGGAGAAATACGTATTTTGCAGGTTATACGTGTACTGTCCCGATATAGGGCCAATACCTGTGGAAGATTGTCCAGCAGCAGTCTGACAATGGCACCATCCAATTTCACGCCAGCGCACGATTTTAGGTAATCGCTGACTCGACGGATATCCCACGGACGCTTATAAGGGCGAGGCGAGATCAGGGCATCGAAAACGTCTGCCACTGCTACTATTTTTGCATGAGGGTGAATTTCAGCATCTTGCAGCCCCAAATAGCCGCTGCCGTCCAGCCGTTCATGGTGCTGCAAGGCCACAACAGAAGATGTCCCCAGCATCGTTCCGGTTTGTAGCAGCAGAAAATGTCCAATTGACGTATGTTTCCGCATTGATGACCGTTCTACTTCTGATAAACTGCCCGATTTACAACGGATGCGCACCGGGATCATTGTTTTCCCAATATCGTGAAGCAATGCCGCCTGATACACTTCGTGTACTTCAGCCGAGTCATAATCCGCATGTTCAGCCAGTATTCTGCTGATCTCCGCAGTCCGCTTGCTGTGTGCGATCTCCTCCGCTGTCAACGAGGTGAAAATATCCATTTCTGCAACTCCTCTCTTCTAAATTCTTTTTTGAATTTGATGCATTCCAAACCATACCCATCGCATCCAGTTTTGCGATCTGTTCCTGGGTGATAAACCCACTAGACGCAGTGCCCGCACGAATTGCTCTCATTCGCTGAATGAATTTCCCAAGTTTGCATCCATTCTCCGGCACAATATAGTTCCCAGGCACCCTAATATGCCCCTCCCTCCGATAGTATCGGAGCAGCTCCTCATAGTAAGTATCAAATGGCAATGGAGATGCCTGGACTTGCCAAACCATCCCTAAGTCATTGAGCATCTCAATTTGCCGGTCTGTCAGAACAATATCATGGCCCGTTCCCCTCTTTGCCTGCCTTACACAATTGATAAAGTTGCCCAAATGGCAACCAGTATCAGGATCAATAAACCTTGTGGGAACTTTGATGTGCCCTTCTCGGCGGTAAAACTTTATCAGTTGCTGGTAATAATAATCGAAGTCCCGATATGGGTGCTCTCTTTTCACCCACTTCATGCCAAGAGCATTCAGTCTATTGATCTGGTCCTGCGATAAATGTCCCCTATCGGTCTTTTTTCTAATGTTGCGTAAACGTGTCAGATAAAGGCCCAGTTTACATCCTGTCGATGGATTTATGTATGATTGTGGAATATCAATGTGCCCTTCTCTCTCAAAGTAAACGAGCAATTCTTTATAGTAGTCATCGAATGTACGTCTGGTTGGTTGTCGTTCAATCAGAAAAGTCGACCAGCCAGGTAGCATCTCCAGCCTTTCCTTTCGGGCTACTGATAGACTGTTGTGCTGGATATATAGGATTTGTTCCGATAGCCACCTCCCTATTTTGATGCCTCGGTAACATGTGCGGCTATGCGGATATTGGCCGTATTCGTGGTAAAATTCCTGGAGGATGGAGTAGCAAAAATCCCATCGTCCCGCCCGCGTAAATAGATGATCGAACTTCTCAAGGATGGCTTCGAATTGTGTGGGGACCCCAGACATGTAAAAGGGTATAGGCGTGTTCTTCCCTTTCCCACTGCTGGGATGGTGGGAAAACTCAATATTGAATACACGCTGACCAGACTCTTCAACACGTGCAGACTCATAGTTGTTGACCAAATCAAAAATTACCGGGGATGTACTACCATCCGAACTGCAGGCGAGACAGCGTCCAATCTGCTGTAAATAGACAATCGGGCTTATCGTAGGGCGTAACATGACAACCCCATCCACATCCTTGATGTGGATACCCTCATTCAGCATATCCACGCAGTAGAGCAACCGTATTGCATTCCTTTCATTATCCCCAGCAAAGGCGTTGAGTTCAATATCAGCGGCCTTTTCATCTGAACGGCAGACATACTCCCTGATTTTCTTACCTGGTCCCAGCCAACGGTGCATGTCTTCCCGACATTGCGCAATATGTTCAAGATTCCGGCAGAATACGATCAACTTTGCAAATCTATTGGGCATATGGCACTTAAATATTTCGTCAATTCCTTGCGCTTCTGCCATATTTCTTTTAAGGCTTTCTAACAATGAATAACCAGCAGTACGAGCCCTCCCATAAGAGGCAACCTGCGTTAATGCGGTTTCCAGAGAAGAGACCCTTTCGTTCATCAGGATATCTCCCAATACATAGTGCGGCACCGGCAGGACCTTATCATTGATTGCATCTTGAAGGGTATAATAACTTGCAATACTTCCGTGAAAAAGTTCCTCAGACATATCGCGTGTGCCGGCCTTATCCAGATACCGGACTGGGGTAGCTGTAAATCCAATTAAGAAGCATTCAACATACAAAGCGAGAAGATGGTCAACCGCACTTCCCCAGTCATCCGCCCCACAGCGGTGAAATTCATCAAGGATAATGTAGTCCGGCTCCAGTTTCCCAAGTTCGTCCTCGTGAAGCAGGCAAAGTTTCTGATATGTCATCATGGTTGTATGGAGAAGCACATCTGTATGCCCAGCATGATGTTTCAGTTGATTGAAGATATGCGTAGATGGTGCGAGATACAAAAACGAGTTATTCGGCCGGCGTTCTATAAAAGCCAGCGCAACAAAACTCTTCCCAGTTCCAGTAGGCTGGATAACCGCAGCACGGCGTGTATACTTGAGGGCCTCCTCCAAATGGTTGAGTGCAGCTTGGTTATGTGGGTAAAGTTCAATCTTCGGCATCTTTTCCCTCCATTCCACCAGTCAAACCCGCAGAAGAACCATTGCTTCCGCTTTCCGCAATATCGGCTACCGCCTTTAATTCGTTGAGCATAGCCTCCAGTTCAGCCCGGTCGGTAGTGATCATCTGCTGCTCCTCCCGGGATGCCTTGATAATGACCGGCACTTTGTTGCTGTTGCTGGAGATCAGCGCCTCACCGCGCTCAAACTGTGTGATGCTGCGGATCTCAGTTCGAGTTAATTTCAAGACATCTTTCACATATTCTGCCTCGTCCGGCTCCAAGTTGAGGATGATTTTCGTCTTGGAATTATTCAGAATTGCTCTGCCATAACGGCCGTCCTCTAAGCCAAAAAAATCGGAGAGGTCCTGCGTTGCCGCAAGGGCGCCTCCTCCGTAGCCTCGAATAATTTTGAATATTTCCAGACAAAACTCCGCAGCCTGTTTGTTGGCCGCGCCGCCAATCAGTTTCCAGATCTCGTCGATAAACACCATTTTGCGTCTGGTACGGTCTGCCTTCACCTGGTCCCACACATAGTCCAACGCAATCATCATACCTACCGGCAACAGTTTGCCCTTGAGTTCCGAGATGTCCAGCACAACATACTTATTGTCTAGGTTTACATTGGTCTGGCGGTTAAAACTCTGGGCGCTGCCTGTAACAAAGCGGCTGACTATGGTGGCCAGCCGGGTAGTCAGTGGATTTTCCTTGAGTATCTCATAGAGATCTCCCAGGATTGGCATAGTCTTGATCTCTCCCCTGCTCTGGTCAACATAGATAGAATTGTTATCGTGGGTAATCCCGAACTTGGCGTAGGTCTTGACCAGGGCCTCGTCCAGCATCTGCTCCTCTTCATTATTCATATCGGGGATCAGAAGGGAGAAGAAAATCATCAACTGCTGGATCTTTTTTGCCAGCATGGAGTCGATGTCGTTGTAATCCAATTCGTCGATCAGTTCCATTTCCGGTGTGAGTGTAGGACGAATCTCCATGACGTTGATGCAGGCGCTGGAACCCGGGGCCAGTTTGATATAGGTACCGCCAATTTTGTGGCAGGCACGCTTGAACTCATGGCCTTTGAGCGGAGCAATAATATAGCACTGGACGCCGCGCATCCGAAGCCTGAGCGCCATCACCTGCATGGTAAAGGTCTTACCGGCGCCAGATGTCCCGCAGATAGTAAAATTGGCATTCTTATTGACTTTTGTATTAAATGGATCGACAATACACAGCGAATTGTTATGCCGGTTAAGACCCAAGAGAATGCCATTGTCATCAGACAGTTCAAAACTGGTGAACATATAGGTCGAGGCCGCGCCTGAAGTAAGCACATTTCGTTTGGACTTGCGCTCCAGACCAGGATCGAGGTAGAGAAATGGCATGGTGGATCGCAGTGCCGCCTCCTGTTGAAACAGGCAGTCACCTACTTGGATGTCCATGGACTTCATCAAGTCACTCATCTGCTGCTTACGCCACTGCAGTTCTTCGTAGGTAGGGGCAGATATCGTAATGAGCACCGACATATAGAACAGGTCCTCATTCCGGCTGGAGAGTCCCTGCTTGATGTAGTAACCGGCCTGGATAGAGCCAGCCAGTTCCTCATAGTCAGTGGAGGTGTCCTGCAGTTCTCGCAGTTTGGTGCGGTTGAGCCGGATGCGCTGGGCCACTCGATCAATGGTCTTACCACGGATCTCGCGGTGCAGATGCAGATCCACATCTACGCCCTCGCCTGCATTGATGAGTGAAGACATCCAACCTCCCCGCACCTGCTGAGGAAATCCGTTTTTGCGAATATATAAGTAGGTATAGTAGGTCCCATCCATAATAATGTAGCCAGCATGACTCAAGTCAAGGCCGCGAGGGGCCACAAAGTTGGATGTCCGGATCTTCGGGACTGGATCGATGCCGACAACTCGCCTTTTTGCCGCCATCGCATCCACCACCACGCGGTTGAGCCGACTCTGGAAAGGGTCCTCCACGCAGGAACGGCGATTGAAGTACATATACAGGATTTCAGCTACAAATGCGTCTTCATCTTTTGGCTGTACAATACTGTTGCCGCATTGGGCGAAATAGGTCTTGGCATTCTGCGTCACCGTCTGCAACGCTGCGTAGACCTCACCATAATCGTTATCGGACTGGCGGCGCACCGCCTCGTATTGAAAAATCAGGAAAAACCGGCGGGACAATGCCTCACGGCTACCTTCCTCCCGGATGAACTGGATAGTACCACGCCCCAATTCCCGGCAGGCCGTTACGTCCTCGCTCTCAATGTCCGCCTCCAGTCCCGCCACATACTTGTCAGAATCCGCTTTGCGGGTTACGGACTTAAACTGCAGGCGCATGGGCGAAATTTTAAGCCAGCTGGCAAACGTAGAGATAATGCCCCACTGCTCCTCATTGGAGCGAAGCAGAAAGTTGATGGGTTCAATTTCCAGGATTTTGAGGTACCGGCCATCTGTAGTTTCAACGATCCCGTTTCTGATCTCTTTGAGGGGAATGTAGTCCTGTACGAACTCCAGACGGGCGGCTGCTTTTTTCCGACGGCCTGGGCTTTTGTGCCGACGGGCGTTTCCTGTGTGTGACTGTCGTGCCATAGTGGTATCCTATCCTCCTGTAATGCAATCGGCGGCGCCGTACCCAAAACAGAACCATATTGGTGACAAACCGGAGCAGAGAGTCCCCGCCAATGCCCATCAGGGCGAAGACGCCCAGTGGCAACAGCGTCACGGTCATCACAACAACTTTTGCAGTAGCTGGAAGATGCATCCACATCAATTCCGGATAGCCCACAAGCAAAAGCAGAATGCATGCCTCTACTGTATTTCGTGTCTCCAGTAGACCGCCCAGCAATTTTCCAGAATCAGTGTAGTTTGGCGGGATAGTATAGACATTGCTGAACTCTCGATCATCCGCCATATCCAATCTCCTCCGTGATGTCTGCCAAGGGCAGATCTCCTTCTAAATCAATATCATTCCTGCGTCGGTATTGGGTCACATAGTCTGGGGAGTTCAGCACCACGCCAGTGCCGCTGGCACAGTGGACCCATAGTTTGGTTCCGTCGGCATCCTCTCCCGCGTAGAGCAGTACATGGTTGACTGGGACTGTACCGGGCACCGCCATGAAGCCGAGGTCGCCGGGCAGCAGTTCGTCTTCTGAAATGGCATGCGTGGCATCCCACTGGTTCCAGGACCCATCATACAGTGTCACGCCTAACGCTGTCTGATAGACCCATTCCGTGAATCCGGAACAATCGAGTCCATAGGGGCGGATCGTTCCTGTGCTGCTGGACCCCGCCGCAGTGACCAGTTTGGGGGTGTTCCACTCCTCATTCCAACCTGGCGCGCTCTTCCCGCCCCAGAAATATGGGACGCGGCCCACCAGTGAGAGGGCACAGCGCATCAGTTCCTTGCGTTTCCCGCTGCAGTCCAGGCTGGCCAGAAACAAGTTCAGTTCCGCGTCGCTGATAGGCGGCACGCTCCCGTTACTGGCGGTCCCATACATAGTCATCTTCAGCGCATTAGACATATTGAGGATCGCATCCCCATAGGAGATCTGGAACTGATCGTATGTAGCATCCACGTCCACGTCAAAGGCCTTCAGGATAATCGACTGGTCAAATGGGTGGATCGTACAGGCCACATACTGCACCGTTTCCTGCGTCTCCCCATCGCCCCCTTCATTCTCTACCGGGACTTGGGTACTCTTCACCTCATAAGTGACAGTATACATTTGGTCGGTGACGGCGTTGAGTTTACTCTGCAGATCTGCCTTAGTCGTTCCGCGCTGGCCCATGGAGGCAGAGTAGGCAGCCAGGATATAGCAGGTATCGTAGTCCATAGATACTAAGGCATTATTGACCAATGCCTCCATGGACAGGTCATAGTCATAGCCCCCATCGGCTATAATCTCATCTACCTCCGCCAAGGCGGCATCATACCCAGCCTGAATACAATCGGCCACAGTAGCGGAGAGGTCATCGAAGATGGCTGTCATCTCAGTTGGGCCATTTGGATCAACGGTAGTCGGGTCAGTGTGGAAGATATTATTGAATACGATGGACGGCAGGGACACTACGGTAATGATAATGAACAGCAGGAACAAGCAGAGAAACACCAAGACCTTAAAGAGCGTGTGGCGGAGAGACCACGCCGCTGAGAGTACGGCACCCCACGGCCCGCCAGCAGCCGTTCCGACGGCGATCTCTGACGCCGCTTTGCCAGTCTCCATACCGGCTTGCACTGTAGCTGCGGCCGCGTTGGCCGTCGCTTCACCAGCCGCCGTGCCAACTGAACCGGCGGCGGAACCGGCTTGTTTAGCCGCCTCTGCCGCACTGCGTATCCCCTGCAGGTAGTTGTCCTGGCCTTCGCCAAACTGTCGGTCGTCAGACATAGAGATCACCTCGCTTGTACCGAAATATGAAGGCAGGCATACCCGTTCCCAGGTATGCCTGCCCGATGGTCAATGTTTTTTTCTGTTTGGCGGCTTACGCTCTGTGACTGGTCTCTTTTTCGGCTCGGAGTACCGGGCAGGAGTAGACTTGTAGCGTACCGTCTCCACTGTAAATGTTTGAAGTTTGTCATTTTCATAGAGCGGTTTCCCGTCCTCATAGACGGGCCGACGCTCCACGGCAGGAGTGCCATGAATGGCATACCACTGGCTGCCACCGCTGTCTTCGTACACATGGTAGTCGCCGCGTGGAGCCTGATAAACAGCGCGGTCATAGAATGCGGTACCACTTCCGTCCTCATGCCGCACCTCCAGAATACCATCCCCAGCTCTGGAACTATCCACAGACACCACTGGCTGGTCAAAACCAGGCATAAACTGGCCAAAGAGCGCCTGGTTGTACCGCTCCGCCGCTCCGCTTCCACCATCTGGTACCGGCTCAAATTGCGGCACAGATGCTGCAGGAGTCATCGCATACCAACTCAAACCGTCGGCGCCCTGGATTGTTTCATGGGGCGCATCCGGCTCCTGGAAATAGGCGCTGTTGTACCAGAGACTATTGCCGCCATCCGGGTAAATGGCCTCCAGCGTACTCTCATCAACCTGCCGCAGCAGAGTGCCGTCCGGTGCGCTTGGGAACGCTTCAGACACCTGCGCCGCCTCGGATACATTTCCGGTGAATGCGGGGGTGGCATAGAACGCACCCATTCCCTCCCCAGAGGCCACCTGATACCATTGGCTCCCATCTGCAGCAGTAACAACGGTGTGGGGGGTGGTGGGCACATCATGCTGGGCCGTGTTGTAAAAGTCCACCTTGGCCTGCCGCCCATCCGGTCCTACTGCATTGGTGCTGATGTGGCCGCCAGTAATCTCTGTATCAGCGTAGGTCATCCCGGCGGCTTTGCCGCTTGTCAGGTGCGGCATATAACTGTTGAGGCTACGATTGGCAATGTCCCCTGCAATTGTTCCGGATACGTTGGGCATCCGTGTTGCCACTGATGACACCGACTCCGGGGTCAATGTTGCACCATTTCGGGCTGCCATTCCTCCGAATACCCGGCCAACAAAGCCGACACCGCCACCAACTCCCATGCGTTTTCCGCCGTCCACAACGGCATCACGCACAAAACTGTTGGGCTTCACGTGGCTCATAAAGCCGGACAAAATACCGCCTGTGGTGACACCGCCAGCCGCACCGGCGGCAGCCCCGGCCCCGCTCTTCGCCGCGCCTCCAAACACGGAGGCAGCGCTGCTGCCGCCTTTGGAGAAACCAGTCAGCGCCCGGGCAGCCATCAGCATCTCTATTCCCATGCTGCTACCCGTCTGTGCCACAGATAGGCCCATAGCCGCCAGATAACTGTCGCATCTCTGGGCGATTTTCAGAAGTGCCAGTGCGCAGAAAAGCCACAAGAAGACGCTGCCTTGACCACTGCTCAAAGCACCACCATTCGCAATGAATTGGCCAACGGACGAGTCAAATGCCCGTAGGAACCACACATTCAGAACCAGCAGTAGAAGTTGGGAGCCAACCATTCGGCACCAACTTTGAAAGACCCGGGAAGTCGCCTTAGAAGCCCCCATCGAATATGCCAGCGGAGATGTATAGCAAAGGACGCCTACCAGGACATATCGCTCCACGGTTTCCAACAGCAGTTTAAAGTAGTTCCATGCCAAAGCGATCATGAAAATGATCAACAAAATCAGTCCTACCACCGTGGCTACAGATACGATGGTAGCCAACCCATTGGTAAGAGTCTGCTGGATTCCCGCAAATGTAAAGTCGCCCGGGTCCATAGTCTCTTCCATGAGCGCTGTATAAGGCGCTCGTGCAATGTCCAGAACGAGACTGAAAATGGGCTTTGCATATCCAATCAGGATCGCAAAGATTGCACCTCGGGCCAGCAGAGCGAGCGGCTCCTCTGTTTCGGACAGGGGACCGCTGAACGCACGGAATAACTGCCATACCACCACCAGAAAAAGCACTGCCCACGCTGTGTATTGGATAACCGTATAAGCACTGACGGCAAACGGGAAGTACTCTTCCATTGCGGTCATATCGGTGCCAAGCGCGTCAAGAAACACCCCGGATATAGCATCCATGATCTGTGTCATCACGCTGGCCACCCAGTTCGCTATCCCCTCAAAAATCCAATCTAACATGCTTTTGTAACCTCAAAAGGGGTGGGGGCGACCCATCGGCCGCCCCCATCAAAGTCGGATACCATCAATAGCCTGTCCTGGGCAGAGTGGGGACAGGACCGCCGCGGTAGATGATAGTCACCCAGCGGTCGGTCGCCTGCACCCACTGGTTTTGCCACATGCCGCCCACATCGCATTTGTTGGCAAACCGGTATTCGTGAGATAGATTGGACAGGACATCGCAGTAAATATAGGGCGTCTCCACCTGTTTGAAGCCGCCCGGGACACGCCCGAACAGGAAGGTGACCTGAGTCACATACTCATTGGAGGCAAGTCCTAGAGCCGCAGGAGAGGCGTCCAGCGTATAGTTCTTTTGTGTGTTCAGGTTGTCGGCCAGTACGCGCTGCGTATCGTTCAAATTGGTTTGGAACACGACTTTGTAGTTCAGCCGGGCCGAGTAGGTGCCAGTGATGATCTTATCCAACCGGACGGCGTCTGTGGGCAGCGTATCACGCCAATAAAAGCTGTCCAGCGGGACTGTGGAGTTGTTCCCGATATCCTTGAAGGTATAGCGGATCTCCTGGCCAGGTACGACCTGTGTGTAGCCGCTCTTGCTGATAGACACATTGGTATAAACGCTCTCATTCAGGTACTCAACCTGCACGATTTGGCCTTCATGCTCCAGATAGACCGTCACCTCTTCATCGCTGACCGAGTAGAACTGGGGGCTGGAAATCTCTTTCACGGTATAGCGGCCCAAAGGCAGCGGCTTTGAAACCGCCAGGCCCCGGCTGTCGCTCTCAACGGTGTCTACAAGGGCATTGGCCTTGTTATAGATTCCAAATACCGCACCCTCCAACGGAGTACCGGCAGGGAAACCGTTGATCGGATTATCGTCAGCAGACTTCTTCCAAATCTGGATCTGTCCAGTGATCGCCGTATTGACCCACTCGATTTCCGCCGTGCGGCCTGGGCGCACATAGACGGTCTTATACTCCTCGTCTAAGATGTAGCCCTCCGCAGCCTCCAGTTCACGCAGATAAAACCGGCCACTGGTGTTGGCACCATCCGGCAGGTCGTCGGCTGTGATATAGACCCACCCCTCGTCATCAGAGGTAAATTCCCCAATGGGATTACGGTCTTCGTCGTAGAGCAGGAACTTGACGCCATAGATTCCCTCGCCGGAGGTGTCCACCTTATGGATCAAAATACCGGAATTGGCCTCATTTTTGATTCGCAGGGTGGTCACTTCCCCGTTTTTGACCTCGAAGTAATGAGGGGTATCATCCAATACGAAGTCCGGATTGGCCTCGACTTCAAGCGCGTAATAGGAGCCGTCCTCCAGGGAGAGATAGGCCCTGCCGTTCCGGTCTGTGGTGATGGTATCCACCAGAGCGTCATCCATGCGGCGGATCTCAAAGGTGGTATCGGGAATTCTTTCGGATGTCTTGCTTGCGTTGACCTTGATAATTTCAATGCCGCCTATAGGGTTGTTGTAAAAATACAACTCCTGTGTATCATTGGGATTGATCACCACGGTTTGGGACTGCGTATTGGGGTCAATCGTATAGCCCGGGATGCTTTCCACTTCCGTTACCACCACTGTGCCCGTGAGGCCGGAAAGAATAATCTGACCTGCCGAGTTGCTCCAATACAGGCCGTTGCTGGAAAGCTGCCCGCTGTCGGCATCCACAAAACTTCCGTCGGAGTATGTGATTTTGAACTGTACCCCTTCAAGCGGCGTTTTCCTGTCATCACCAGAGAGCTTGTGGATAATGAGCTGTCCTGTGGGTTGATTCCGGAATTCGAGGGTAACAGTTTGGCCGGCCTTAATTTGGGCAGTCTGGGGTGTGTCGTCCAGAAGGAACCCATCTTTCGCCCGGGTTTCTTTGACCACGAGTGTGGTGCCGGGGTCGATACCCTCAATGAGGATGGTCCCCGCGGAATCGGTAGTGAAATAGCCGTTGCTGTCACCCACCACCGTTCCGTCGCTTTCGGTCACAAAGAACTGAACATCAGAAATCGGAGAGTTGTCGGCACTGGACACCTTTTTGATCAGCAGCGAGCCCTTGGGACTGTTGCCAAAATAGACCTGAACAACCTCCTGATCTTCGCCGGAGAGGTACACCGTCTGAGGCGGGGTGTCGATCACATGAGAGCCATCACTGGAGAGCTCTTCGATGATGTAAGTGCCGGCCTTGCAGCCCGTGACGGTGAAAGAGCCGTTTACCGAAGTGCGGTAGGTACCGATGACCGTTCCGCCGGTGCCGGAGGTGTTGCCGGAGAGATACCGGACCTGGAACACAGCCCCCTCAATAGCGGCCCCGGTCTCACTGTCATATTTCCATACGGAAATGGCCGAGAGAGGCCGGTTGCTAAAGCGGAATGTGTGCCCCTCGCCTGCGGCGATAAACGCCTCCTGCGTGTCCGGGTCCGCCAGAGCAAATCCCGGCGCCGGCTCCAGCTCCTTTACCCGAAACCAACCATCACGGAGGGAGAGGTCCGGGTCGGAGAGCACGATACGACCCTCTTCATCGGTGTAGAAAACGCCCAGGTCGTTGTACTCTCCGGTAGCAGTGTTGTTGGAGGCATACCAGACCTGGAACGGCACATTTTCGATTCGATCATGTGTGATTGAATTTTCCTTGATGATCTCGATGGTGGGGCGCTTATAATTTTGGAAATAGACATCCCGATCCCGGTTGGGGAACAGTGTCACCATCTGAGAATCCTCGGCCAGCAGGTAGGGCTCCGGGACTGACTTTTCGATGACCTCCACGACGCCGGGCAGCAAGTTCTCCACCACAGCGACGCCGTTTTCGTCCGTCTCCACTTCCGCAATGGAGTGGCCGTCTGCACCTTTCACCAGATAGACCGTGTGCTCAATAGGCTCCCCGGTGTCGGCGTCGGTTTTATGGATATAGAGGTTGGGGCGCTTGTCGTTAGTCAGAGTGATCGTGCTGGTCTGGCCGGGAAACAGCTCTACATGGTGCTCGGTATCGTCCGGGATGTGGTCCTGCACAGAGGACAATTCACGCACAGAATAAACGCCAGGCTCCAAATCGGATACCAGGATCTCACCTGTGGAACTGGTGGTGCGGTCCAGGTAGTGGCTGCCATCCTCGATCTTGGCGATGCGGAACGTGACACCGGCCAGCCGGGAGCCATCGCTGCTCAGCTTGATGAGCTGCAAAGAGGGCTTGATATGATTGGTGAAAACGAACTGGGCGTCTTCATTGGGCTTCAGCTCGATGATACGCTGGGCCTCGTCGATCACATAGCCATCGCAGGATTTTTCAGTCACTACATAGGAGCCAGGGGGGAGCATGGAAAGGTCGATCTCTCCATTTTCGTCCGTCCGGAACTCCTGGGGGCCATAGGTCCCCTCCACCGATTTGATCTCGAATACAGCGTTTGGGATGACCTTGGAGGGGTCATCTGAATCCACCTTCACCAGCCGCAATCCGGGCTTGACATCGTTGAAGAACAACAGCTCCTTAATGCCGTCCCCAGCATGGAGTTCCACCTCCTGGGGGGTGGTGTCCAGAATGTGCCCTTCATCGCCGGTATCTACCTCAAACGCCCGGTAAGTCCCCGGCTCTGCATCGGCAATCAAGATTTCACCAAATTGATCTGTCTTGAAATTGCCTAAAAATTCGCCGTCCCGATAGACGGCGAAGGTGACATTGGGCATGGCGACCATATTTTTTCGATCATACTTGATGATCCGCAATCCCGGTAACTCCTCGTTAATGATAGGGATTGTAGTGGTCTCGCCAGCAACCACCGTGGCGGTGTAGACGGTATCATCCAACTGCCAGCCCACCGGGGCAGTCTTCTCCTGAATCCGGTATGCACCCAAGGGAATCTCATCGAAAATAGCAACGCCTGCACTTGATGTCGTAGCGGTAAAGGTCTGTCCCGACTCAATATGCTCGACGGTGATGACTGCCCCCGGCAGGTTCATGCCGGTGTTGGATTTTTTCTCAATACGCAGAGTACCGTAGGGGTCATTAAAAAATGTCACCTCGGCTACTTCATCGTAGACGACGGTGACATTCTGGGCAGGCTCCTCGCTGATCATATAATGCTGTGGAGCTTCCCGTTCAATTACGGTATAATTCCCGCTTTTGCTAAGGGGGATCTCGATGCGGCCGTCCCCATTGGTCACAAAAGTACCGACGGAATCGCCGTCAGGACCAACGACTTCGAAACGAGCACCACTAATCGGGATTTCCGTCCCCGTTTCATACTTGATGATCCGCAACCCGGTATCGTATTCCTCTACCGGCTGGTCGGCGTAGTTGCTGAAAGTGGAGAGGTCCATTTCCGTGGTCGGGTCCGTATCGACTACATAATTTTGGAGTTCACCGTATTCATCCTTCTCTTGGCAAATTGCATAAAATACGGCGTATTTATAGACATCTGTACGGAAAGAGAGTTGGACGCTGCCGGTTTCTCCTTCAACGCTCTCTAGCGGATACAGGACCTTGAATTTGCCCGCATAGCCATCACCAGTACCCTCAGTGGTAATTGTGGTGATGTCCCGGTTGTTCATATCCACGATACGGGTGCCCCGGGGAACAGAACCGGGGTCAGTAAAGGAAACCTCAACTGCATAATCACACACCCAGGTTTTTGACCAGAATGTAAAAACCTGCTGTTTGTACTGCTTGCCGTCGATAGTGACCTCGTAGGCAGTATCCCGATCCGGCGTACAGGTCACTTCAGGGGACAGGACTTCATTCCATGCTGTGCCGCGGGCATAGATGTCCTTTGCCGCAGCGAGCATCTTCTGTGCGCGCTGCAGTTCCACGCCACTGAGCGCCGAATTGACCTTGAGGTTGTTGATGTCCCAATTACTGAGGAGATAACACCACAACGCCATTTTAGTCGCGTAATAGCCTTGGTATTTATTCTCAAGGCCCAGTTCTTCCAGCGAACGAGTCGGATATCCATTGGCCACAATGCCAAGCACTTTCGGATCCGACGTTTTCTCCTCAGCCAAGTATTCGATGCTCTCCCCAACGTCAACCGTTTGCGGCACACCGGTAGTATTGGGATTGACGCAGTAGGCCGGAATCTCTTTAATTTCTCCTTTGGCGTTGACGTAGTTATAGTAGGTATAGATCAGGGTTCGGACGCGGCCATTGATCATCAGGTAGGAAAGTTCCTGCCCGCCGTTATAGATATCGATCTCTCCGAGGGCTTCCTCAACCGAACCCGCCGCCAGCGATGCCGTCGGCAAAATTGAAAAAGCCATGACCATGGCCAACAGAATACTTAGAAATCGTTTTTTCATGTTGTTCCTCCAAAAATGGGCAGAAAAAAACCGCGCCCCCGGCTCAATGGCATTCGGGTTCACGGCATTCTTCTTTGATTTATTTTGGAAATTAAAAAAGCGGTATACTCACGTATACCGCTTGTCCGCTGTAATCTTGGTTACAGCGGCCTATCTTACATGGATGTTGTACTCCGTCCGCTGGAAGATGCCGTCCTTGTAGACATCCCACGCCTCCATGCGGTATGTTCCCGGCGGACAGGAGTTGAACAGGTCAATGATTTGATTTGCGCGCCATGGCCAGAACACTCGCGGGTTCAGTCCATCGTCAATACTCAGATAGATTTGTACCTTTGGGGCCCCACTTGGGTGGGACACGGGCGCACCGTTCTGCCATGTCTCTGGATTATCCCCAATGGCGTTATAAAGCGTGTAAAGCATTCGTCGGGTCTCATAGAGATTTCGCACGAAAAGGTACTCATGATCATTGATGGAATAATGCCGGGCCTCTGGTGCCGGTAACTCAACCTGGGGCATCAAAGACCAATCACAGGTCGGCTCAGGCAACTCGCCCACTGGTCCGGAAGCAAACATATTTTTGTCCCACCGGCTTACATCGGTGATGGTGTAATTGGTACCATCGTCGCAGCGGATCACATCGCCTTCCTGAGGCACATATTGAGAGCCGTCTGCTGGCAAATTGATGGAGCCATCTGTGTTCCTGCTGATTGTTCCCTCCGGTTCTTCCGTAACGGTACTACCTTCAAAATCGGTATTGCCCAGCGCCCGATAGAGCATGATTGCCAAATCGCCGCGGGTAATCTCAGTTTTAGCCACAGCCTCCGCTGTGGTCAGCCCTTGGTCAAGAGCCGTCTGGCAGGCGGTGTTGTAATCCCATTGAATATCTGGAAGATCCATGTACCGTAGAACAACCGTACAAGCCGCAGCAGGGGTCACGCCGTCATCAGCGCCAAAGGCCCCAGTATCGTAGCCGACCATCAGGCTGTTGAAATAGCAATAGCCTACATAGAGTCTGGCCCATGCCGGGACATCCGGGAACTTGCACTGGCTGATGTAAAATTCCTGTTCCGCCTGCACATGTTCCTGATTCCCATTTAGTCGCGTCAGAACTGCGGCCAACTGCGCCCGGGTCAGACCGGACGCGAGGTTCATGTCTCCGTTTTGGTCTCCTTCCAGAATCCCCTGTTCTTTCAGATATTCCGCTGCAATTTCCTCTTCTGAGGACGTTGCCAGGGCCGGACAGGCGAGTACCACGGCCAAGGTGATGCTTAGAGCCACCAAACATAGTTTTTTCATACTGACTGCCTCCTCTCATGTATCTTTGCTTATATTCTACCGGACAGAGAGGAATTTTACAACAAAAGTTTGGTAGTCAGGTGATTTCCCGGGCCTGGACACACCAGCGCATCTCCGGCACATTCCGAACGCAAGTAATCAGTGTGATCATATTTTCGCTTGTCCGACCGAGTCTTGAAAAGTCTGTTTCCTCGATCTGCCCCACAAAAAATACCTCGTAGGTCCTGGTGCCCAGTTTGGTGGTATAGGTGATTTTGTCACCGTTCTCCAAAGTATGGATCTTTCCGAAATGGTTTGCCACACCGCGATTATGACCAGCAAGCCCCACATTTCCATCCCAGCAGGAAGTAGACTTAAAGTGGCCGGCCCCTTTGGCGAGGTTCTCAAGACTCTCATTCTCATAAACTTTGACGGACAACCCCAAAACAGGGATTTTTAGCCGACCAATGCTCCCATCTGTATAGTAGAGCCCATCAGGAAGCGTAAATTTGGTGCTGCTCAGGCTCGTGTCCTCTGTGGGAGTACCATCCACATAAGATGCAGGGGGAAGGTAGACTGTATCACTGCCACCCGTGTTCCCTGTTGCCGTGGATGCCTGTGGGATCAGAACCGTACCAGCTCCGGGCTGGTAGGATTCCGGGCTGCCAAAAGGCGGCGCGATGATAGCAGTGTTCTTGCTGCGGTCAATATTGCTGCTCTCAGTCACCCCTCCACCGACCACGATCACTTGGTCAACTGAGGTGGGAGGTGCGTACATGCCGCCGTCCGGTGCATCAAACTCATAATCCGCCGCTAGTGCCGGCGTCATCATCATCGCCGTGATGCCCAGCAACAGCGCCATTGTTCTCACCCAGTTCTTCATACATTTTTCGCTCCTTCCGCTTCATAAAGAAATATGCTCCGCCTGCGCCAATGCCGAGAGCACCCAGTGCCGGCAGTAACACCATCAGCCAACTTGTTATTTCCCCAGCATCCTGCGTTTCTTCTGATAAAACCGGCTCAATCGGAGTACCTGTGAAAATAACCGTATAACGGATTACCGTGACGCCAGTGCGGTAAACCTCGCCCGTATAGTCAGCCGTTGTGGTATAGCCGGTCACATAGCTGACTGTTTTGCTGCCGCCATAGGTACAAACCGCAGTAAAGCGGTCGCCGATCTCATAGTCGTCGGCGTTATAGGTGTTATCCGTTTGCCATTGGACATCTTGCAGATTGAGCGTTCTGCCCCCCTCCGTAATGCTCTTTGGCAGGTGGTTGATATCTTGGCTTGCCAAGTTTGGATAGGTGCGCGTAGCGGTCACCGGCTTGGTAGAACTTCCATAGCCGGCTGGCTCAGTTTTGATACTGTCCAAATCCAGGTGCAGAGTCCCGGAAAAGTCCTCTTCTGTGGTAACTTCCTTTTCCTGTGGCAGAAGCGATAAAATCGTCTCCATATCTTTCTTGTCGCTTTCCACCGTTTCCGTCTGCGTAATCACCTGCGTTTCGCTGCCGATGATGACCTCACGCAACACATCTGTGCATTCATAGAGGAGGCCATCCCTTTCAAACTGCTGCATAGGCAATGTGGACGGATCGGTATTGGGGGAGAGATCGTACACTTTCCTGATTTCCCGATTATCTTGGTCAAGGATGATATCAACCGGGAGCATAGCGTCCGGATCTGTAACATCTACATTGGTTGCGTCAGCAGGGATGACCAACATAGTCAAAAGCAGGAGTGATGCAGAGATGGAAAAGATTTTTTTCTTCATTGACAGGTCCTCCTCAATCATTTTGATGTAGCACTACTTGAGATCACGGTTTGGTGTTCAGTGACAAAAAATAGGTACACTGATTGCCTCAAATATGCAGGCTTTATTACAAAATTTATATACACTGCGCCTGTTTCTGAGGCTTGGTAAAGATGGGTGCTTCTTCTGTCCGTGTGGTAAACTTACAAAATTACTGTACACTGAGTTTCTATGATAAATCATAAAAATTCCCCTTTCCATAAAAAAGCAACCGATGCACTGTCGATTGCTTTTCACAAAATATCTCGTCAATGACCAGCAAGCCGAGTCCATGATTCCACGCGATTTGTGCCATTCGCAGCATCATGGAATCCACGGTGGTTCGTGCAGCTTGGAATTTTGAGGAGCATAATTTTGTCTATTGTACAGTAATTTTGTCACTTATCATTTGGGGGGTGTGTACTTGCCGCCTTCGATGAGCGGCTGCAGGTAAGCAACAATGAATCCCAGGGTGTTCAGCACGATCCATGTCACTACAATCCGTTTTAACCAACTCGTCGCCTCCGCTACAGCTCGCTCATTGCGGGAAATCATGCGTACTAACAAGGCTACCGCAGCTGCCGTGACGGCAACAATTGTGGAGATTCCCAGCAGTTCGCCGTAAACATTCGCTATAATCTCTGAAAACCGCGTCCACATATCATCGTCTGCCGCGGCAGCAGGCTGTACGAACAGCACAGCCATATAGCAGGCGATCATCGCCATATGGAGCCAATCCCCCAAACGCCGGTGGACCCCACTCCGTAGGTCTTGCTTCTTCTCGTCGTTCGCCATTTGCGTACCTCCTCATTTTTTGTTTTGACAGCAAAACAGCCGCCTCAAAGCGACCAGTAAAATCGCTTCAAGGCGGCTTCTTGCCGTCAGGTCCAGTTTTGGACGATATCAGGATAGCACATTTGTACTCCTCCTGTCAGCCGCACCGACCTTGCCATTTTTCCGCCACTTTTCTGCCATCGTTCCTGCCATCAGCCCTCCAAGAGTGTCAGGATCTCAAGCCAGGCGTCTAGGCACCCCTGTGGAGCTGTCCACAGGCGTATGGAGAGGATATTCACTGCCTGCTGACGCAGGCGGTAGTAGTGACGTTCAGAGATATCCAATCGATACAGAATTTCCGAGTGACTAGGCTTGTCCGGCGTTATAAAGGTCTGGAAAATGATATTGTACAGCATTTCTCCGTTTCCAGGCTTATGGCGTAGCACCGTCAGCGCTTCGTTGATTCGGTCCAGAAGCAGCCGTGACTTACGGATGCTGAGCAGGCGGTGCTCCAGTTTTGCATTTCCCATAGCAATCTGAGCGTCTACCGCACTGAGAAGCGCATCCACATCCTTCAAAGGCTGTTCCAGTTCCTGGGCAGTCTCACCGGGAAAGCATTCCAGCGCCCAAACGATATCACGATAGTTTTTAAGCATAACCTGCGTGTTGTGGTACATATTCCGGCGCAGTTCCTTTTCAGCTACCCGCGCTTTCTCATTTCTGATGCTGGAGTCTTCTATAAGCCCTCTGCGTTCCAAAAGGTCGCGCAGCAGTTTTTGAGAAGGGCCTTGTCCCTGATCTGACATTTCACCACAAGGGGATGCCTTCAAATCTGTCATGTTCAATACCTCCGTTATCCTGATCCACAGGTCCGGCCCGAGGCAAAACACTGTGGAAAAATTCAAATCGCGCCATGCATGAAGTGACACCTTGGCAGTCCTCCCATACATACTCTAAAATCTTACACGGAGAAAAATACGCACGCGTATTATTACAGTCCGAATGTGCAACACGGCCCTCCACCGCTGATGCTTGGCCAGTTTTTGTCTGCTCCTGCTGCAAAATGGTACGGCTATACCACGCAACCAGTTTGCAGAGTTGGGCATGGTCGCTTGATGTTTTGTTGCGCGCATTTCTGCCCAAAATACGTATTTCACTCAAAATACGTTCTATTTGATCCATGGCGGGCTGCGGTATTCTTTCACCGGTGGGATAAGCGGCATTGAAGACCAGACATCCAAAGGAACCTGGCAGCTTATACAGCGGGAAGGCATCCGCGTGTTTTCTGAAAAAGCGCCAGACCTTCGTCTTTTCCCATCTCCAACGCCTGCCAAGGAACTCCAAGGTCAAAACCGCACCGTACTGCCCAAATTGGACTGACGGCGCCATATGAGAGAACACATTGCTCGGCTCCTGCCATACCGTGTGGCACCAAAGGTCCAGCCATGCGTCTGACTCATCAAATGAATAGCCTTGCTCTACAAGGCGCTGTGTGACGTTTCTGGGCAGGCATAGGAAACCATACCCCTCTGTCACGTAAACGGCCTCATGGCCCGTACAGGGCTCTCCAGAGCACCTTACAACCCAATCTGTGATCTTGTATGTAAGTTTCTTCGATTTTGGATCCAGTGTGTACCCAATATAGGAAAGATCTGCGAGACGGTCCATCATCTCCAAAGCCTGCTGCCGCCGCTTCATCCCCATGATGCTTTTAAGGCCTACAATACCGCCAGCCCAGGTTCCAACCGTCACTTCGTTGATATAGCCGCAGTAGGTTGCCTTCCCACTTCGGAAGGCGGCCCTGGAAGCCAGGCGAGCCCATATGCCCATGATGCCCTTTCCGGGCGGTAGTTGATTACGGGGGAGTTTGATCCACTGATATTTGAGCAAGCATTTCATCGCACCGGCCTCCTTCCTGTCTAAATTGAAAAAAGCCTCGCTCCGTGCTATACTTTAGTCACGAAAGCGAGGCTTGATATGGATGATTTATGCGTGTGATAATTGCCATTATCTCTTTTCTGAAACAAATGTGGTGGCCTGTCCTGATTGCGGGAAGACTATGGTCCGTCCAGCAACACCGGCAGAACAAGAAGATTTCGAAAACCGCTCAAACGAGAATCTATGGATGGACGAAACATAGGCGCAGTTTTAATATCCGCGATGTCGCTCATGTTGAATACTTATACGCAATTCCTAAAAAAATGCCCATGACTCAATCGTCATGGGCATTTCTCATGTGGCATTCTCTTCAATTAGTTTGGGGGTAAATTCTGGGGGTAAAACCGCCCCCTCTTTTCAGTCAATGGGGGTAAAACGGGGGTAAAACCGGCCTTCCTTGTGTTGAAAAAGCCTGCAACCCCTTGCGCTGCAAGGGTTTCTCAATCGAGGGGCTTCATCGTGGGGAACAAAATGACCTCCCGGATGGAGTCGCTGTTGGTGAGCAGCATGACACAGCGGTCGATGCCGATGCCCAGACCGCCCGTGGGAGGCATACCGTACTCCAGGGCGGTAAGGAAGTCCTCGTCCATCATGCCGGCTTCGTCATCTCCCTTATCCCGCAGCTCCACCTGCTTCTGGAAGCGGCCCCGCTGGTCGATGGGGTCGTTGAGCTCGGAGAAGGCGTTGCCCATCTCACTGTGGCAGATGAACAGCTCGAACCGCTCCGTCAGCCGGGGATCCTGCGGGGAACGCTTGGCCAGAGGGCTCACATCCACTGGGTGCATAGTGATGAAGGTGGGCTGTACCAGCTTCTCCTCCACCTTCTGATCGAAGGTCTCATACAGGGCATTGCCCCAGGTGGGGTCCGCCGTCTCCGGCAGCTCCACGCCGATGGCCTTGGCAGCGGCCACCGCCTCCTCATCAGAGGAGATAGCCATGAAGTCGATGCCGGTGTACTGTTTCACGGCCTCATGCATGGTCAGCCGGGGCCAGCCGGGGGTCAGGTCGATCTGCTCGCCCTGCCACTCCACCTGATAGGTGCCCAGGATCTTCTGGGCGGCAGAGGACAGCAGGTCCTCAAACAGATCCATCATGCCGTTGAAGTCCGTGTAGGCCTGATACAGCTCCACAGTGGTAAACTCCGGGTTGTGCTTGGGGTCCATACCCTCGTTGCGGAAGATGCGGCCGATCTCATACACCCGGTCCAGACCGCCCACAATGAGACGCTTCAGGGGCAGCTCGGTGGCGATGCGCATGAACATGTCGATGTCCAGGGTGTTGTGGTGGGTGATGAAGGGACGGGCAGTGGCGCCGCCGGAGATGGTGTTCAGGACGGGGGTCTCCACCTCCATATAGCCCCGGCCGTCCAGGAAGTCCCGCACATGCTTGATGAACTGGGAGCGGATGATGAAGTTGCGCTTCACCTCCGGGTTGACGATCAGGTCCACATATCGCTGGCGGTAGCGCAGCTCGGTGTTGGTCAGGCCGTGAAATTTCTCCGGCAGGGGCAGAAGGGACTTGGACAGCAGGGTCACCGCCTCCACCCGGATGGACATCTCCCCCCGCTGGGTGCGGAACACGATGCCCTTCACTCCCACGATGTCGCCGATATCCAGCTTCTTGAAGCGGTCGTACTCCTCCCCATCCATCTCGTCCCGGCGGGCATAGAGCTGGATGCGGCCCGACTTGTCCTGCAGGTCGCAGAAGGACACCTTGCCCATGCCCCGCTTGGACATGAGCCGCCCGGCCACGGACACAGCCTGCCCCTCCAGGGCGTCAAAATTCGCCTTGATGTTGGCGCTGTCGTTGTCCATCTCATACCGGGTGATCTGGAAGGGGTCGTTCCCGCTCTCCTGAAGCTCCTTCAGCTTATCCCGTCGGATCTGGAGCAGCTGAGACAGGTTCTCCTCCTGGGGGACCTCCTGATTCTTCTTGTCGGCCATTGCTTCCACTCCTATCTTTCTTCCGGCGACGGCCGGTTTTGATCGTTTCTGCTGCGGTTCAGCGCTC